>Ga0190363_1001187_pt1 | contig 15474 bp, 28 predicted proteins | sample 48721867_MG_FD_161272 | JGI IMG/M metagenome (GOLD analysis project Ga0190363, IMG submission 161272) | Hydrothermal vent microbial mat bacterial communities from Southern Trench, Guaymas Basin, Mexico - 4872-18-6-7_MG | ecosystem: Environmental > Aquatic > Marine > Hydrothermal vents >... | reverse complement strand
TAAGCTGACAAGTGAACGTGCACGCTACGAGAAATTAAGAGCAGGTAAGGTATACAAGACAGGTGCCCACATTGAGAGACTTGTTAATAGAGCTGTCGTGCACTTACTGAGAAAGCCTGGAATGTATGGTATTGAGGTCCTTATAGTTAAGCCCGGTGAGCCGGATGATATAGTAAGAATCATACCTTCTGAAGAAATGCAGCAGGTTGTGCAGGCTTCAGAATCGCTAGAAAAATTTCAAGAAAGGGGTGAGGCTGCATGAGTTTGTCAGCAGATGAAATTAGGAAAATGTCTCCAGAAGAGAGGAAGAAGTTACTTAATGACTTAAGAATTGAGTTAATTAAGCTAAGGACTCAGGCATTCCTAGGGACGCTTACCAACGTAGGAAGAATAAGAGTTATAAGGAAAAACATAGCACGCTTACTAACCGTAATGAAGGAAGAGGAGCTAAAGGTGAGGCAAGGGAAGAAATAATGAGAAGAACGAGATCCAACTTAATATATCACGAATTAGTAGGACTTAGGGTCCGCGTTAAGTTTCATACAGACACATCATTAATTAATGTAGAAGGTAGAATAGTAGATGAAACGAAGAATATGCTCGTTGTGGCATCTAATGATGGAAGAGAAAAGAAGATACCTAAATTTGGTGGAGTATTTGTTTTTAAACTCTCGGACACCGTGAGTGTAGAGGTGCGAGGTGACTCAATAGTGGGTAAGCCAGAGGAGAGGTTAAAGAGGTATGGAGGTGGCAGATAATGAGTGAGAAATCTGAAGTTAAAGATATAGGTATAAGACACGAACAACTGAAACCTCCTGAAAGAGTATGTAATGACCCGCTTTGTCCTTGGCATGGTAATTTAAAGGTTAGAGGAGGTCTGCTTATAGGGAGAGTAGTTAAGGCGAGAATGAGAAGGACAGTTGTTGTAGAAAGGGAGTATCTAGTTTACATAAGAAAGTACATGAGGTATGAACGGCGTAGATCTAGGATTCATGCACATAACCCACCATGTATTAATGCTCAACCAGGCGATACTGTGCTGATAGGTGAGACTAGGCCTTTAGCAAAATCTGTAGCATGGGTAGTATTGGGTGTGCTTGAGAAGAGTAGAGGTGAGAGCTGATGCCTAAGAAAGGTGGTGCAGCATTTAGCAGAGTCGGTAGGGTTGAAGGCATATTAGTTGGCACGCATCTGAGGGTAGCAGATAACAGCGGGGCTAAGGAAGTTATGGTGATAGGTGTTCCAGGCAGGAAGACTAGGTTGAGGAGAGTACCTAGTGCTACAGTTGGTGATTTAGTGGTAGTTACTGTAAAGAAGGGTAATGCAGATCTTGTTGGACAGGTAATGAATGCTGTCATTATAAGGCAGAAGAAGCCTTTTAGGAGACCTGATGGTACATGGGTTGCTTTTGAGGATAATGCCTGTGTTATAGTGACACCTGAAGGGGCACCTAAGGGAAGCGAGATTAGAGGACCCGTAGCTAAGGAAGCTGCAGAGAGGTGGAGTGGCATATCAAATCTTGCTACAATTATTATTTAGTGTCTAGTGGGTGGTAAAGGTGAAGTTTTCATCAAGCCAGCCAAGAAAACAGAGATTGGCACTTTATAGAGCTCCACTTCACAGAAAGCACTCATTATTTAATGCAAAGTTGTCAAAAGAACTGTCTGAAAAGCTAGGTATTAAGAGACTACCTGTGCGGGTTGGCGATGTAGTTAAGATAATGCGTGGTGATTGGGCAGGTCATGAGGGAAAGGTAGTTAGGATAGACTATGAAAAAATCAGAGTGTTTGTTGAGGGAGTAACAATTAAGAAAGCTGATGGAACCCCAGTCTACTACCCTATTCATCCGTCAAAAATCATGATAATAAGAGCTGATGTTGGCGATAAGGTGCGAAAGAAAATTATAGAGCGAAGAAAGGGTAAAGTCCCTCTAGAGGGAGCTGAAGAAGTTAAAAAGGAGGAAGGAGAGAGGAGAGAACAGGTAGGTGAGGAAAGTGGCTAGAATGGGTGGGAAAAAACATTTGAAGAGGTTAGCAGCTCCAGACTTTTGGCCTGTTCTTAGAAAAGAGTATAAATGGGTAGTTAAGCCATCGCCTGGTCCACATCCGGTTGAGAGATCTATTCCACTGCTTGTTTTAATAAGAGATATCTTAGGTTATGCTGAGACAAGTAGAGAAGCTAGAAAAATCATAGCCGAGGGTCATATTAAAGTCGATGGTAAAGTAAGGAGAAATTACAAGTACCCGGTGGGACTCATGGATGTTATTGAGATTATAGATACTGGCGAGACTTTTAGAATGATTCCTGTTCCTATTAAGTTCATGATGCCCATACCTATTAGTAGAGAAGAAGCATCGTTTAAGTTATGTAGAATTGAGAATAAGACGACTGTGCATGAAGGTAATATGCAACTGAACCTTCATGATGGTAGAAACATCTTAATTAAAGTATCAGATCCAACGAACCCTGAAGAAGATATTTACAGAACTATGAGTACAGTTAAAATATCTATTCCTCAACAAGAGCTCTTGGATTATTTTCCACTAGAGGAGGGTTGTACTGTAATTGTAATTGGCGGTAGGAACGTAGGTAGAGTAGCTAGGCTAGTAAGCATTAGCGAAGGAATGAGACACTACAGAAAACAGGTAACTCTCGAAGACTTCAAGGGAAGTACTTTCTATACTACGCTAGATAAGATCATGGTTATAGGTAGAGGCAAACCTGAGATAACTTTACCTGAGGGAGCGATATGAGCTTAAGTGGAGTTAAGTTAGCTATTGACGAAAGTATAATTAATGAAGTACTAAAGAAGTGGAGTAGTAATCCTATGCTAAAGCCTAGAATAACTAAGGTAACAGTCAATATAGGTGTCGGTGAGTCGGGCGAGAGATTGCAAAGGGCGATTAAGGTACTTAGAGACCTAACTGGTCAAGAACCTTCTATTAGGTATGCTAGGAGAACCATAAAGGAGTTTGGAATAAGGAAGGGCGAACCCATAGCTGTGGTAGTTACCCTACGAGGTGAGAGAGCTAGGAGCTTTCTTGAGAAAGCTCTTGAGGCTATAGGCCACAGGATTAAGGCATCAAGTTTTGATGACTACGGGAATGTATCATTCGGAATTCGCGAACACATTATGCTACCGGGTGTTAAGTACGACCCTAATATAGGTGTCTTTGGTATGGATGTAGCTGTAACTCTCGAAAGACCAGGCTTTAGGGTTATGAGAAGGCACCGTAAAAGATCTAGAATACCTCGCAGGCACAGAGTATCTAAGCTTGAGGCAATTGCATTCTTTATTAAGGAATTAAATGTTAGGGTGGTATAGTATGGGTAAGCATAAGTCACCTGTAATAAGGAAATACGGCAGAGGGGTACAGGTGTGTGTTAGATGTGGTAGCAGAGATGCTGTAATTCAAAAGTACGGGCTTTACTTATGTAGGCAATGTTTTAGGGAAGTAGCTCGTGAACTTGGGTTTAAGAAATATAGCTAAGGTGAAGAGTCGTGGTCTCAATGGATCCGTTAGCTAATGCGCTGTCAACAATTATGAATAATGAGATGCGTGGCAATAGAGAAGCTGTGATAACGCCTGCATCAAAATTAATTGCTATGGTACTTAGGGTAATGCAGAAGTATGGGTACATAGGTGAGTTCGAGCATATAGACGACGGTAGGTGGGGAAAGATAAAGGTTCAGTTGCTTGGGAGAATTAATAAGTGCGGTGTTATAAAACCAAGATTTTCAGTTAAGTATCGAGATCTACGAGAAATGCCCCAGTGGTTACGAAAGTCTTTGCCATCCAGGGACATAGGCATTATTATACTTTCGACACCGCAAGGCGTTATGTCACATCGTGAGGCGCTAGAGAAAAGAATTGGTGGTGTTTTGCTAGCTTATGTTTACTGAGGTGATCGAGTTTGCCTAAGGAGGTACTAGTGAGGGAAGAGGTTCCTATCCCTGAGGGTGTTAGTATAGAAATTAAAGGTAAGGAGGTACGTGTTAGAGGACCTAAAGGTGAGGTAGTGAGGAACTTCAGTTTTGCACGTAATGTGAGAATATTAAAGGAAGATAATAAAGTGATTGTTGAGTCTTATTTTGCTAAAAGAAAGCAAAAGGCAATAACCTACAGTATAGCTGCTCATATACGTAACATGATTGATGGAGTGACTAAGGGATTTAGATATAAGCTTAAGGTAGTTTACTCACACTTTCCTGTTACGGTTAAGGTGGAGGGGAATAAAGTAGTAATAGAGAACTTCCTAGGTGAAAAGGCACCAAGGATAGCTAAGATAGTAGGTAATGTTAAAGTGACAGTAACTAAACAAGACATAATTGTGGAGGGAGTTAACGTTGAGGAGGTTGGTCAGACAGCTGCTAACATAGAAAGAGCTACAAGAATAAAAGACTTAGATAGGAGAGTTTTCGTTGATGGAATATATATTTATGATAGGGGTTACGCAGAGGGGTGATTAAATTATGGAGAGTAATTATGAAGGTGGTCAGTACCGGGTTAGAGAAAATAGAGAGAAAATTATTAGGATGATCAGGAGTAAGAAAAAGCCTGAATTTCTTAGGCATTTGTGGTGGAAGTTCCCAAAGTTTAAGAACGATCTTAAGTGGAGAAGGCCTAAGGGTATAGATAACCCGGTAAGAATAAAGGAAAAGGGTTACCCACCTATAGTGAGTGTTGGCTATCGTACACCAAAGTATATAAGAGGTCTTCATCCATCCGGATTGAAGCCTGTGGTAATCCATAATATAAGAGAATTAGAGGGTCTGAATCCTTCAGAAGTAATAATATACGTAGGGTCGACAGTAGGTATTAGGAAGAGAGCTGAAATAATTAGAAAAGCTGAGGAATTAGGTTTCTTAGTGGCTAATGCGAGGTGAATGCTGAATGCCTGACCTAAGTATGCAGAAAAGACTGGCAGCAGAAGTCTTAGGTGTTGGTGTTTCACGAATTAGAATAGACCCTGAGAGAATAGAGGATGTAGAAGCTGCACTTAGACGTGAGGATATAAAGAGGTTAATAAAAGAGGGGGTTATTTGGGTAGAGCAAGCACGTAGGAACTCGCGTGGCAGGTGGAAGGAGCGTCATGAAAAGAGGAAGAAAGGTCATAGAAGAGGCCCGGGAAGGAGGAAAGGTGCAAAAGATGCTAGAGCTGATAGCAAGGAGAGGTGGGTTACAACAGTAAGAAAGATACGGAGGTACTTAAGATGGTTAAGAGATCACAAAGTTTTCAGTAAGGATGAGAAAGAGAATAGGAGAATATATAGGAGGCTTTACATGCTAGCTAAAGGCGGGACATTTACTTGTTTAGCCGATCTCAAGAGGCATTTAAGGGATATGGGTTACGAGGTAAGATAGTATGGCAAGAGGCCCTAAGTACAAAGTACCTAGGAGACGGAGAAGAGAAGGCAAGACAAATTACTATAAACGATATAGGATGATTAAGTCAGGTAAGAGAATAAGAGCAGTCATTAGGAAGACAAATAAATACATAGTAGTACAGATAGTAGAGTTTGCTCCGCAAGGGGATGTAACCCATGTAGGTATTAATAGCAAAGTATTATTTAAACTCGGCTGGAGGGGTGACCCGAATAATACTCCAGCAGCATATTTAACTGGACTAATTGCAGGATTGAAGGCTAAAAAACTTGGTATAGCTTATGCGGTACCTGATATAGGGCTTAACAGACCCGTAAGAGGATCTAGAATATTTGCAGCAATTAAGGGTTTAAGAGATGCAGGTATTGAGGTTCCAGCATCAGAAGAAGTGTTACCTAGTGAGGATCGTATACGTGGCGAACATATAGCAAAGTATGCAAGTATGTTATACGAGGAGAGCCCAGCTTTGTTTAATTCTAGATTTTCTAGTATGCTAGCGCGTGGATTGGATCCAAGGAACTTACCTGAGCATTTCGAAGAAGTTAAAAGAAAAATAATTGCAACCTTTGGTGGTGGGGAAGGATGAGTCAGCAAGGCCTTGAGGAGTGGGTGCCTCGAACTAGATTAGGGTGGATGGTCAAGGAGGGTAAGGTAGCTAGTATAAAGGAAATATTTGATATGAATCTAGCCATTCAAGAACCTGAAATAGTGGATTACTTACTTCCTGATCTAAAGCATGAGGTAGTAGACATAAATATTGTTCAGAAGCAGACAGACGCAGGTGAAGTAACTAGATTTAGAGCCATGGTTGTGGTCGGTAATTTTGACGGATATGTAGGAATAGGGCTCGGTAAAGCAAGGCAGGTAAGGCAAGCAATCGAGAAGGCGATACGTGATGCTAAGCTAAATATAATCCCAGTGAGGAGAGGGTGTGGTAGCTGGGCTTGTTCATGTAATGAACCTCATAGTGTTCCATTCACAGTTGATGGAAAGTCAGGTAGTGTGAGAGTAAGACTCATACCAGCCCCTAAGGGTACTGGCCTCGTTGCTGGTGACGCAGCAAAAGTAGTTTTGAGGTATGCAGGAGTAAGAGATGTATGGACATGGACTAAAGGCGAAACAAGAACAACTATCAACTTTGTTGCGGCGACGTACAACGCATTAAGGAATACTTACAAATTCGTTACAGTTTATGATTGGAGCAGAAGGTGATGTAGCATGGTCCTTTACGCTATAGTGAGAATTAGGGGGAGTGTAGATGTTCACCCTAAAGTAGAGTCCACCTTAAGAATGCTGAGGTTGGTTAGAAAATTTCATGTAGTACTATATCCTAAGAATCCAACTATAGATGGTATGTTGGAGGTAGTTAAGGACTGGGTCACTTGGGGAGAGATAGAGAAGGACACACTTAAGGAGTTGATCATCAAAAGAGGAAGACTTGTCGGGAATAAGAGAATAACAAATGAGGCGATAAAGAGAATTTTTAGAGTTGACGGCCTAGATGAGTTAGTTAAAGCTTTAACTGAAGGTAAGATTTTATGGCATAAGTATGACGAGTACGTAAAGCCGGTCTTTAGGTTGCATCCGCCTCAGGGAGGATTTAAGGGAAGTACCAAGAAGCCTTATAAGACAGGTGGAGAACTCGGTTACAGAGGCAAGGAAATCAATGAGTTACTAAAGAGGATGATATAATGGTAGTAAGGAGAAAGAAAAAGAGCAGATATATGAGAGGAAGCAGAACCCATGGTTATGGTAGCATAGGTCAGCATAGAAAGAGTGGTAGTAGGGGTGGTAGAGGGGCGGCAGGTCTTCATAAGCATAAGTGGTCATGGATAGTAAAGTACTTTCCGGACTGGTTTGGTAAGCACGGTTTTACCAGACCAGTGACGCTAAGAACTGAGGTGAGGTCAATAAATGTTGGCGAGCTAAATGAGATGGTGAAAGAGCTAGAACTCAGAGGTGAGTTAAAGCACGAAAATGGAATGTACGTAATAGATTTAGCTTCGCTTGGAATAAATAAGTTGCTTGGCCGTGGTCGAATAGAGAGGAAAGTGAAGGTTATAGTATACTCGGCGACGGAGAGAGCAGTAAGTAAAGTAAGGGAGGCAGGAGGAGAAGTAGTAGTGTTAAGAGGTAGCGGTAGCAATAAATAATATTGCGAAGTTAATTAAGCTTAAAACTTTCTTCAACATGATTATGGGGCTAAGATATGGGTGTGCTAAACGCGCTAGCCAGGATAGGTGAGTACTTCCCTTCCCCACCTAGACCGGCACGAAAGCCGGACTTGAAGAGGAGATTATTTTATACTTTCTTAGCTCTCATAGTTTATTATGTAATGGCATCAACACTCGTATTTCCGCTAGCTGCCCATCCTGAGCTTAAGGGTGTAGAGCTCCCACCAATAATTAATATAGTGTTTGCTTCTTCTAGAGGAAGTATAGCACAGCTGGGCATAGGTCCGATGGTTACAGCGGGCCTGATCATACAAATATTGGTTGGAGCCAAAATAATAGAATTAGACCTAACAAATCCGAGAGACAGGAAACTATTTACACAAGCAGAAAAAGGGCTTGCCTTCATGATCGCATGCGTTGAAGGAGCAGGATTTGCTGCATATTATCGCCTCAATGTCTTTATAACAGTAGCTATATTACTTCAATTCTTGTTTGGAGCAATAGTTTTAATGATACTTGATGAGGCTATACAGAAAGGCTGGGGCATAGGCTCCGGTGTTAGCTTATTTATACTTGCTGGTGTTGCTCGCACCATAGTATGGGACCTCTTTGCACCTATTAAGCCAGGTGACATTAATCAATATTATGGCTTTATCCCATATTTAATTCAGGCATTTACTCAAGGTCAGATTGACATGAGTAGATTATTCTTTGGTGTTGTTGGCGGCATTAGAAGTGTTCTGCCTTCACTTACGGGTTTAATTACAGTAATTGTGCTAGTAACTGTGCTAGTATATTTACAGCAGATGAAGGTTAACATACCTGTCACAATGCAGAGGCTTCCAGGTATTAAGAGCAAGGTACCGCTTCAGTTTATTTATGTTACTAATATACCTATATTGCTTGTTGGAATAGTTTTCTCGGACTTAATGCTTTTAAATAATTTATCTGCTGCTTACCTAATAAATAGGGCACCTTGGCTTGCCAGCGCACTAAATACAGCTATATACTATCTTACACCCCCTAGGACTGTTCTCGAGATAGTTTATAATCCCATCAGGGTAGCTGTTTATTCTATCCTGCTGATAGGTCTTGCAGTTCTATTTGGGCTAATGTGGGTTGAAATAGCTGGACTTGGACCTTCAGCACAAGCTGAGAACCTGATTAAGTCAGGGCTTCAAATGCCTGGAATTAGAAGAAATCCTAAACTCTTAGAGAAGGTGCTTTCTAGGTACATATATCCATTAACAATACTTAGCTCACTAATTGTAGCGTTAATTGCATTAACAGCGGATATTTTCAGTGCTTATGGTACAGGTACAGGTATATTACTTGCTGTAGGTATTGTTCAGCAATTCTATACCCAAATAGCCTATGAGAGAGCGCTCGAGGCATATCCTCTACTCAAGAAGTTAATCGGTGAATAGGTATGAATGGAGGTATTAAATTAGCTATAATTGTTGGCTTGCCTGGTGTCGGTAAATCAACTGTTTTGAACTTAGCCAAGGATATCTTAATCAGTAAGGGCTATCACGTTGAAGTAGTAAACTTTGGAGATTATATGTTCAAGTATGTGGTTTCGCAAGGACTAGTTAAGAGTAGGGATGAAATTAGGAATCTTCCATTGCATATTCAGAGAAAAGCCCAGGAAGAGGCAGCTAAAAACATTAGGGAGAATTTAGAGGCTAAGGCACAAAGCAAGGAGAACGTTGTTGGATTTGTCGATACACATGCTGTCATAAAGACTGCAACAGGGTACTGGCCCGGTCTTCCATTACATGTGATCAGGAACTTAATGCCTAATACAATAATAGTTGTCGAGGCAGAACCCGAGGAAATAGTAGCCAGGCAGCTAAGAGACAGGACTAGGTATAGGAGTGACTACGCAAATATTGATTTAGTTAAGAAGCTACTAAGTATGAACAGAATGTACGCTATTGCAAGTGCGGTACTTGTTGGCGCATCAGTTAACTTTATCATGAATAGAGAAGGAAAGGCTAATGAAGCTGCAGAAGAATTAGTAAATGTAATAGAGAGGCTGTAATAAATGATAACACTGATATATGCATTAGTAATACTTTTCTCATTTATGCCATTTACATTCTTAGTTAGGTCTTATTCCCGGAGAATAAATATAGATAGCTTAGTTGTAGAGCTAAAAGAGCTTAGTGAAAGACTTGAAAATATATCGCCTGAAAAAGAAAAGAAGCTGAGAATTCTCAAAAGTAAATATAAGAAATTAAAGCGTACTATCGATAAGCTATTTTTCTTAAATCTTGCAGTCATATGGTTAGGGATAACAGTGGCTTTAATTTTAAGTAGAGCAGTTATTAGTATAATATCATTGACCTTTGGCTTACCCCCAAGACCTCCATCTCCTTTGCTTTTGCCTGGGATATCGTATGATGGATACCTTAATGACTTTATAATTTTTATAGCTGTCATTCTCGGTTATCAGGCATTTCATAATAAGATTGTGGGATTCAGTAAGCTCGCAGAATTGCGTAGGTAGCTATGTGTAGTCATAGGTTTGATTAAAAACTTTTATATTACTTACACTATGATTGGAGGCAGGGAGAGGCAATGGTAAGACCAGGCTTAAGATCTGGCTCGAAGAAGAGAATCAAGAGAAGGGTGCCAGGTGGAACTTCACGAACGTACCATATAAAGCGGAGGAATTATGGGGCTACTTGCCCATTATGTGGTAGGCCTCTTGGTGGTGTTCCTAAAGACTACAATATAGTTAGGTGGGGCCCTAAGACCGTTAAAAGACCTGAAAGATATTTTGGAGGTGTGATTTGTTCTACTTGCTTAGCGGCAATGTTAAAGCTGAGTGTTAGAGGCACAAGTACATAATTATGAGGGATTGATTTTGGTGAAGGTCAGTGAGGCCTGTAAGACAGGTTTGGTAATTGCTGTTAGCGGTCTCCCAGGTAGTGGCAAGACTTCTTTAGCGAGAAGACTCGCAGAAAGACTGGGGCTTAGGTACTTATCCCTAGGTGAAATGTTCAGAAAACTTGCATATGAGAGGAGAATTACGTTAGAGGAGCTGTCTCGGATAGCTGAGGAAGACGCAAGTATCGACAAAGCGATAGATGACAAAGCTATTGAGGAAGCATCAAAAGGTTGCATAGTCGTCGACGGACACATATCGGCGTGGACGCTTGAAAATACAGCACACTTAAAGGTTCTTGTTATGGCTCCTATTGATGTTAGGGCGGAAAGAATAGCTAGAAGGGATAGCAAGAGCATTGAAGATGCCTTAACGGAAATTAGGGTAAGGGAGGAGTCAGAAAGTAGAAGGTTTATGAAGTTTTATGGCATCAATATTTTTGACTTAAGTATTTTTGATCTGATAATTAATTCTGAAAAGTTTAATGAAGAAGAGGTATTTGAGATAGTTATGTCGGCAGTAAAAATAGTACTTAGGAAAATTAGGGAGGGTCGAAAAGCTTAAAGAGATGCTTTTACCATGGTTAGTGGGTGATCTGGATGCCAGCCATTGAAGTAGGTAGAGTATGCGTCAAATTAAGGGGCAGGGAGGCAGGCAAGAAATGTATTGTAGTTGATATAATTGACGATAAATTCGTGCTAGTGACAGGTCCTAAGGTATTGACGGGTGTGAAAAGAAGGCGAGTAAATGTAAATCACATAGAACCTACTGACAAGAGAATAAATATAGAGAAAGGTGCAAGTGATGATGAAGTACTTAAAGCCATTGAAGCTGCGGGACTTACAGAATTCATGAAAGAAAGAATAAGGATTACGAGAAGAGAATTCTTAGAAGTAAAGTCATTAGTGTGAATTTAGGTGATCTTATGAAATGTACTTTGTATTTTGTTTAGAATTTACTATAGTTAATTATGTTTTTAACATACTTAATAAGGACATGTAAACTAAGAAGGTGGTGGTTTAGTTGGAGATTACTAAAAAAGGTATTGAGTTTTTGCAGAAGTTAGATATGTTTGGGGATGTGAAGCGAAGGTGGATTGTTAGGAAGGAAGCTGAGACCAGTTCTAAGCATGGTAAATTGCCTTTTGAGAGAAACATTAATGAACTACTTGATTACGGTGTTATTAATTTAGATAAACCTCCAGGACCTACGAGCCATGAGGTAGTTGCATGGATTAAGAAGCTACTTAATATCAGGAAAGCAGGTCATGGTGGGACCCTAGTGCCCGTTCACCTTCCAAGGTGACGGGCGGGGCTATCCCAAAGTCTCTGGTATACTACCTATAGCTTTAGGTAGTGCAACTAAGGTTGTAGGGCTACTTATGCTATCTAATAAGGAATACGTTGCTATCATGCAATTACATAAGTCTGCTGATGAAAGAAAGCTAAGAAAAGTTGTGAGTGAGTTTGTGGGGAGGATATATCAGAAGCCGCCCGTTAGGTCGTCAGTAAAGCGCGTTCTTAGGATAAAGGAAGTATATAGCATAGAAATACTTGAGATAGAGTACCCATACGTTCTCATGTGGATTTCATGTCAGCATGGAACGTATGTCAGAAAGTTAATTCATGATATAGGCGACGTGCTAGGTGTAGGAGCTCACATGAGGGAGTTAAGGAGGGTGAAAACAGGTCCATTTAAAGAAGATAAGACTCTTGTGACACTTCATCAATTATCTGAAGCTCTCTACGTATACCGGGAGCTTAAAGATGATAGTTTGCTCAGGAAAATAATATTACCTATAGAATATGCTGTCTCACACTTGCCTAAAGTAGCAGTACTTGATGGCGCAGTTGAAGCACTAACTCATGGAGCAGATCTTGCTGTTCCAGGTGTATCAATGATCCATGAGGGGATACGTAAGGGCGATACTGTAGCGATATTCACACTTAAGGGAGAGTTAGTAGCGATAGGTCAGGCTCTAATGCATAGTGAGCAGGTAATTGAGGCAAGTAGAGGTATAGCTATAAAGGTTAAGAGAGTCATAATGCCTAGAGGGGTATATCCTAAGCGCTGGAGAAGCGGGCAGCGAAAGTAGAGTAGCAAGTAACTAAAACATCAATATGATTATATCCAAAGCATTAAAATTATTAGTTAGAAAAGTTTAATCTCCATCTATGTAAAATAGTATAATGAATTAAGTAGGATGCCGGGGTGCCCGAGCGGTCTAAGGGGCCGGCCTGGAGAGCCGGTGGGCGTTCGCCCACGCGGGTTCGAATCCCGCCCCCGGCGCCACACTATACTTGTCTTAATCCCTCGTCACTGCAACTCGCAGTACTCATTGAATGTATTATACTGACTAAATACTACTAAGTAGGAGAATCACATGCAGGGCAGAGCCTTTATGTTAGAGAACTTTATGTCTTATTAATGTTTTAAGGAATACAAATTCTGGTATACCAGTAAGTATGTGTTTACTAATTAAAGCTTAAATAGCTGTTGAGTAAAGGGTTGGGTAGGTAGGGGATGAATTAAATGCCGGAGGAAACATATAAGCATATAGTTAGGATAGCTGGTGTGGATGTGGAAGGAGACTTACTCCTACCTTTAGGTATAGCTAAGATTAAGGGTGTAGGGTATAATTTAGCTATGGCATTAATAAGGAAGTTAGGGTTGGATCCTAACTTAAGGGTTGGATTTCTTTCGGAGGAAGATGTAAGGAGTATTGAAGATGCCATAACTAATCCAGCAAAGTATGGTGTACCTCCATGGATGTTTAATAGAAGAAAAGACTACATGACAGGTAAAGACCTTCACTTAATAGGTGCGGACTTAATATATGCTGCCAGAGAAGATATTGAAAGAGAAATGAGGATCAGGTCGTGGAGAGGAATTAGACATTCGCTAGGCCTTAAGGTTAGAGGTCAGAGAACACATACCACGGGTAGACTTGGACCTACTGTTGGTGTAATGAAAAGAAGAAAGTAAGGAGGTGTAGATAATGGGTGATCCAAGAAAGCCTAGAAAGAAGTGGATAAGGCCTGGGCATCCATGGATTAGAGAAAGGTTAGTAGAGGAAATGGAAATCATAGGTAAGTATGGTTTAAGAAATAAGAGGGAATTATGGATTGCTCAAACACTTTTGAGGAAAATTAGGGAGAGAGCTAAAGCACTACTTAAGTTACCTCCGGAAGAACGTGCAGTAAAGGAAAGAGAATTAGTCAGGAAGCTATATAATATGGGTCTATTAGAGAATGAAAATGCAACACTAGATGAGATACTCGGCCTAGGTGTTGAAAGCATATTAGAGAGAAGACTTCAGACCATAGTGTATAGAAAAGGTCTAGCGAAAACAATACATCAAGCTAGGCAGTTAATAGCTCATGGACATATTGCTATATCTGGTCAAAAAGTAAGGTCCCCAGGATACCTAGTACATAGGGATGAAGAAGATCTAATAGATTATGCGCCTACATCTCCATTTGCAAAGATAAGGGAGGAAATAACAAGCCAGGGGTGAGCTAGATGGCTTATACATCTAGGGAAATAAAATGGGGTGTCGCTCACGTATTTAGCTCGTTTAACAATACCATAGTTCATATTACTGATCTGAGTGGAGCAGAAACCGTAGCGAGATGGTCCGGCGGTATGGTAGTGAGAGCCGATAGAGAGAAGCCTTCACCTTATGTAGCAATGATGATTGCCTATAGGGCAGCACAGCAAGCAATGGAGAAAGGTATCATGGCAATTCATATTAAGGTTAGAGGGCCTGGCGGCCATGGGCCGAAAATACCAGGACCTGGTGCACAAGCTGCCATTAGGGCGTTAGCTAGAGCAGGATTCATTATCGGTAGAATTGAGGATGTGACGCCGATACCTCATGATACTACTCGTAGACCTGGTGGTAGGCGCGGTAGGAGGGTATAAGGTGCTAATTAATGAAGGATATATCTTTAGAAATTCTTGAAAAAAGCAATAGAACCTTAAAAATAAGATTCAAAAACGTACCCTTAGCTATAGTTAATGCTATAAGAAGAGTAATACTTGAAGAAGTACCTACCATGGCGGTAGACTACGTGGTTTTTAGAAATAATACCTCAGTTCTACATGATGAGATAATAGCTCATAGAGTAGCATTAATACCATTATCATCTGAGGAAGCGGTTGAGAAGTACTTGCCTCCGGAAGAGTGCTCGGATGAAAAGTCGTTAAATAAGCCTGAATGTTACGCCACGCTAGTTTTGGAAGCTGAGACAGGAGATAATGAAATAAAGACCGTCTATTCAGGTGATTTGAGGCCTATAGATGATCCTGCAATTAAGCCTATAAGTGATAAAATACCTATTGTTATCCTCGGACCTAATCAGAGACTTGTGTTAGAAGCTAAAGCGAGGTTAGGTAGAGGTAAAGAGCACATAAAGTGGTCTCCTGTAACTGTAGCAGTTTCAACATATGCCGCTAAAATAGCAGTTGATAGGAAGAGATGTACTAAATGCTACATGTGTGCTAATTACTGTCCTACTGGCGCTTTATCAGTTAAGAATGGTGAATTAATAGTTGACGAAAATAAGTGTAATTTATGTAGGCAATGCGTTAGGATATGTGATTATGATGCAATAGATCTTAGCTGGTATCAAGACACGTATGACTTAAGGATCGAATCGACAGGAGCATTATCTGTAGAGAAAATTATTGAACTGGCCGTTAAAGAATTAATGAGAAAGCTCAATGATTTTTTACGGGGTTTAGGTCAGGTTGAAGAACTTAGTGCAGCAGTAGGTGAGTAAGTATGAAGAAAACAGGACCTACAAATATAATTTTGAGAAAACTAATCAGAGAACTAAAAAAATGCGCTAACAAGTACAAAGCGCCAGTGTGGGATTACATAGCAGAGTTACTTGAGAAGCCAGCACGAACAAGATTTACTGTCAATATTAGCAAGATAAATAGATATGCTAGGGAGGGGGAAACGGTGGTAGTACCTGGTAAAGTTCTTGGTGCTGGTTTCATAAGTAAGTCAGTA
>Ga0190363_1001186_pt1 | contig 15482 bp, 12 predicted proteins | sample 48721867_MG_FD_161272 | JGI IMG/M metagenome (GOLD analysis project Ga0190363, IMG submission 161272) | Hydrothermal vent microbial mat bacterial communities from Southern Trench, Guaymas Basin, Mexico - 4872-18-6-7_MG | ecosystem: Environmental > Aquatic > Marine > Hydrothermal vents >... | reverse complement strand
CCCTTAAGATCTCCTTGAGCCTCTCCTCGGCTTCGGCGAGGACCCTCCTCCCCCTCTCCTCCACCCTCCTCAGGATCTCCTCCCTCCTTTCCCGCAGCCTCCTTGCCGCCCGCTCTAAGCGCTCTCTTCTCTGGGAGGCCTTCTCCCTCTCTGAGGCCAGGGCCTTCCTTTCCGCCTCGAGCTCTCCCTGCAGCCGGGTCAGCTCCTCCAGGAGCTCTGCCTCCTGGCTGCTCCTCTGCTGGTGGTACTCTTTGGCCCTCTCTATCAGCTCCTTCTTGAGCCCCCACCTCTCAGCGATGGGGAAGGCCCAGCTTTGTCCCACCCGCCCGTAGAGCAGGCGGAAGGTGGGGGTTAAGGTCTGGGGGTCGAACTCAACCGCCACATTGCAGACCTCCGGGTGACCGTAGGCATAGGCCTTCAGCAGATCCAGATGGGTAGTCACCACCGCGTAACCCCCCTTCTTTCTGATCTCATCGAGCAGGGCCATGGCCAGGGCCGCTCCCTGGGAATAATCGGTTCCCGTACCTATCTCATCTATGAGGATGAGGGTGGAGGGGCCCACTTCCTCGAGCACCCCTTTCACCCAGTTTATGAAAGAGGAGAAGGTGCTCAGGTGCTCTTCAAGGTCTTGCTCATCCCCTATGTAGGCGAAGAGGCGATCAAAGAGGTTCACGGTGCTGGAGGCCGAGGCCGGGATCAGCAGGCCCGCCTTCACCATCAGGGTAAGGAGTCCCAAGGTCTTGAGGGCCACCGTCTTTCCTCCGGCGTTCGCCCCACTTATCACCAGTATCCTCTGCTGAGGGTCGAGGAGGAGATCTATGGGGACCACCTCTTCACCCGAGAGGACGAGCAAAGGATGGCGGGCGGAAAACATCCTGGTGATCCCCTCTTCGTTCAGCGCCGGCTTTTGTGCCCCGAGCTCGATGGCCAGTTTGGCCTTGGCATAAAGCAAGTCCACTTCGGCCTGAAGGGAGAGGTCCTCCGAAAGCCTATCCCTTACCTCGGCTACTTCCCGCGAAAGGGCCCTCAGCACCCGCTCCTCCTCTTCCCTTTCCCCTCGCCTCAGCACCCCCAGCTCGTTGTTCAGTTCCACCACCTCGAAAGGCTCGATATAAAGGCTCGCCCGGGATTGCGAGACGTCATGGACGATCCCCTTCACCCGCGCCCTGCCATCCGCCTTCACCAGGACCACAAAGCGGTCGTTCCGCTGAGTGATCACTTCATCCTGCACGATCTCCTTCCAGCCCCGTTGCCCGAGCAGGGCCCTGATCCTCTCATAGATCAAACCGTGGACCTCCCTCATTCTCCTCCTTATGGAGGAGAGGTGAGGGCTTGCCTCATCTCTCACCTCGCCCCGGGGATCTATCGCCGCCAAGATCCTGTTGGCTACCTCCACCGGGGCATGGAACCTCCTGCCCAACTCCTTAAGCCTACCCCCGGCCTCCTTCAGGGCCTTCTTCAGGAGATCTGATGCCGCGATCGAGGCCGCCACCTCCAAAAGCTCTTTCCCATCGAGAAAGGCACCTTCTGCTTCAAGGCGCTTAAGCAGCCCTCCGATGTCACGGAGCCCTCCCACAGGAAGCTCTCCCCCTCCCTCCAGGAACTCCTTCATCTGGAGGGTCTCCTCGAGGTGAAGCTCGATCTCCGCCGGGTCATCGAGGGGGCTGACCCCTTCAGCGGCCTTTCGCCCCAGCTCTGATCCAGCCCACCCCTTTAGTCTCTCTATGACCGAAGAGAACTCAAGGACTTCGAGGCTGCGTCCCCCTATCAACGTCGAACCCTTCGCCCCTTATTCGTGGTGTCAAAGGTACTCCGAGAGGGATCAAGCGGTGGCAAGCTCCGAAAGCTTTTTCCTCACCAGCTCGTTAACCGACCTCCCCTCCGCCCTTCCCGCGATCCTCGGCATGATGACCTTCATCACTCTTCCCAGGTCCTGAGGTCCCTTGGCTCCCACCTCCTCTATCGCCTTCCTCACCTCTTCCTCCAGCTCCTGAGGGGAAAGCGGAGGAGGTAGGAAGGATTGCAGGATCTCCACCTCCTTCGCTTCCTTCTCTGCCAGGTCCTCCCTTCCCCCTTTACTGAACTGCTCCCTTGCCTCCTTTCCCTGTTTGATCATGGAGGCAAGGAGCTTCATCACTTCCTGATCATCAGGTTCCCGGCGTAACTCCTTCTCCTTGTTCTTTATGGCGGCCAAGGCCATCCTGATGACGGAGAGCTTCAACTTATCTCCCGACTTGGCCGCCTCTTTCATCTCCTCCACGAGCCTATCCTTCAACCCCATGGTCCTTCCCTCTGTAAATATAAAAAAACTCTTTCCTTGCTTCTCGCAAGGTTCCAAACCTTTTTGTATTATTTTAACACGAAAAAAAGAATAGTCAACCTGCCTCCTCTGGGGGCACTGTCAACCTCCTGTGATTCTATGAAAGCGTGTGCCCTCCTTGAGGTGTAATATGGTCTCAAGAGCTACAGGTGTGGAGGGCTCAAATCCCTCCAGGAACTCAAGGAAGATCCCCCTCCCCCTGAGATAAAGGCGAGTAAGGCGCTCATACCTCCCCCTTCCCACCACCTCGTCCCTCAAGGCCTCAAGAAGGCCTTCGAAGCTCTCCCTGAGAAGCCCAAGGACCTCTTCCCTGACCCTCTCCTGGGCTTGCTTAAGAAGCTGGCTTAAGCTAACCTATCCATCAAAAGAGTTTCTAAGAGTTCACTTTTGAAAAATTCCTAAAAGGAAGGTGGGAGCTAAGGGTAGGAGAGGAGCTCCTTTAAAGAGTATAGCTCGAAGACCTTTACCTGGAGGTCGCTCCCCTCCAAGGAGATGAGGGCGAAGGTAGGCGGGTAGCCCTTCTTGTCTTCATCCTTCAGGTGTCCAGGATTGATCCAGAGGACTCCTTCCTCTTCCTTCAGGTCGGGGATGTGGCTGTGCCCGTAAAGGACCACGTCCACCTCGTGGCGGGAGACGAGCTCCTGGGGATCGGGGTCGGTAGGGAGATCGTTCTCGTGGCGTCCCCTGGTGTGGGTGAGAAGGAAGCGTTTCCCCTTCCATTCCCTCACCACCCTGTTGGGTATCTCAGGATCCCTGTAGTAGGTGGAGAAGACCCCCGGGACCTGGACCAGTTCCATCCTCCTGGGGAACTGGACCGCCTTGAGGTCGTCGTAGTCGTCCCCCAGGTGGCAGATTACCTGGGCTCCCAACTCTTCGAGGGCCTTTATTGCCCTCTGTAGGTTCTCGATGTGTCCGTGGGTGTCACTCACCACCCCTATCCTCATCGTGACCCTCCCAGGATGGCCTTCATGAATTCCTCAAGGTCCCTGACGGCTCCGTCCTCCCTCTTCCCGTTCCTCACTAAGTAGTATGAACTTATCCCCACCTCCCGAGGTGCCTCATAGTCGAAGCGACGGTGATCGCCGATGTGCACGAGCTCAGAAGGCCTTATTCCCAGCAGTTCGCAGGCCCGAAGGTAGAACCCGGGCCCTTTCTTCACCATCTTGAAGTCAGAGGTGGCTGAGATGGCCATCGAGAAATATCCCTCCAACCCCCCTTCCTTCAGCTCCACCTCCATGAACTCCCGGGCCGCATTGGAGAGGACTACCAGCTCGAACTCCCTGCTGAGCTCATCGAGCACCCGATGGACCTCGGGGAAGACCCTCACCTCCTCCCTGTAACGCTCGAGGAGCTCCTCCGGGCTGCCCTGAAGGTTAAGCTTTCTGAACCAGTAGGCCATATCGTACCATTCGAGGGCTTCATCCCCCACCTCATTGTACTCCTTCAGGACGATCTCCCGGGCCTCATGGAAGGGGAGTCCCTCCCTGGAGGCGAAGAGCCTGGGTATCCCCTCAAGCCAGACCGAATTGGCGAACTGATAATCCACCAGGGTCCCGTCGAGGTCAAAGGAGATCACCTTCATGGTCTGAAATTTACCAGACATGTTTCCCTTGAGCAAGGGGGCTTTGTTGACCTTTTCCCTGATGGGCCTTAAGATTCTCTGAAGCCATGGAACAGATGGATTCGCTGGAGAGGATATTGGAGGCCCTGGAGAGGCCATTGGGGCTCGCTTCGAAGGAAGGGTTCCGTCACCTGGGGAAGGTCAGGGGGCTTGAGAGACTGGTAAATGAACTCATCGGGCAGGCACGCTCTCTCCTTAAGGACCATGACTTTGTTCCCCTCCTCGAGGAACTCCGCTCCACCTTTGAGGGTTACGAGGAGAAGGGGGGGGAGGAGAGGAAGCGGTCGGTCCAGCGGGCCCTGAACTTGATCGACGAGATAAGGCTTCGATTTCAGCGACGTTTATCCCCCGAGGAGGTCCTGAAGGTCCTGCATACTCCCATCCGCTTCGTGAAAGGGGTGGGACCCAGGCTTCAAAGGGCCTTCGAGAAGAAGGGGATACTGACGGTGGAAGATGCCCTCTATAACCTCCCCCTCAGGTATGAGGACCGAAAGAGCTTCAAGAGGATCTCGGAGATGCACCCAGGGGAATGGGCCACGGGCTTTGCCCGGGTCATCGCCTCCGAGGAGGTCATCTATCCCCGTAGCGGCCGACGGGTCTTCGAGGTGATCCTGACCGACGGCACGGGGTTGCTTGTCGCCAAATGGTTTCAGGGGATAAGGTACGTGAAGGGGAGGGTGAAGAAGGGACAAAAGGTGGTCTTCTCCGGGGAGATAAAGGGGTTCAGAGAACAGAAGGAGGTCCACCACCCGGACATGGAGGTGGTGGAGGAGGAGTTAGAGAGCATCCATTTCGGCCGCATTGTCCCCATCTACTCCCTGACCGAGGGCCTCCAGCAGAAGAGGGTGAGGACGATCATGTATAACCTTCTCCAGGAGTATCTTCCCCGCCTGAGGAGCTTCCTCCCCCGGGAGGTGGAGAGGAGGTGTGGGCTTGTGCCCTTCCCGGAGGCATTGAGGGAGGTCCACTTCCCCTCCGACTCCAGGATGATCGGGGAGCTGAACCAGAAGGTCTCCCCCTTCCACCGGCGCCTGGCCTTCGAGGAGCTCTTCTTCCTAGAGCTGGGGCTCGTGCTGAGGAAGGAGGGAATATCGAGGGAGGAGGGGATATCCTTTCGGGTGGAAGGGGTGCCGGTCCTTGAGGAGTTCCTCTCCCACCTTCCCTTCTCTCTGACAGGGGCCCAGAGGAGGGTCCTCGAGGAGATAAAGGCCGATATGGCCCGTCCCCATCCCATGAACCGCCTGCTTCAGGGGGATGTGGGAAGCGGCAAAACGGTGGTGGCCTTCATAGCGGCCCTTCTTGCCATCGCCAACGGCTATCAGGCTGCCCTTATGGTCCCCACCGAGATACTGGCCGATCAGCACTTCCGCCGGGCGATGGAGTTCCTGGGAGGGATTGGGGTGAAGGTGGACCTTCTGACCTCCAAGGTGAAGGGGAAGGAGAGGGAGGAGGTCTACCGGAGGATCGAGGGGGGTGAGGCGGAGCTGGTGATCGGCACCCACGCCCTGATCCAGGAGCCCCTCACCTTCCGCCGTCTGGGCCTTGCCATCGTGGACGAGCAGCATCGCTTCGGCGTCATCCAGAGGGCCAAGCTGAAGAGGAAGGGGAGGAGTCCGGATCTGCTGGTAATGACCGCCACCCCCATCCCCCGCACTCTCGCCATGACCCTTTATGGGGACATGGAGGTATCGGTCCTCGATGAGATGCCCCCTGGGAGGCAGCCCGTCTCTACCCGCCTCTTTCGGGAAGGGGAGCGGGAGGAGGCCTACCGGGTGCTCGCCGAGGAGGTGGGGAAGGGTCATCAGGCCTATGTGGTCTATCCCTTAGTGGAGGAGTCGGAGCAGCTCGATCTGGCCGATGCCACCGAGGGGGCCCGTTCCCTCCAGGAGCTCTTTCCCCACTGGTCCCTGGGGCTCCTTCACGGCAGGATGAGGGGCGAGGAGAAGGAGGAGGTGATGAGGGCCTTCGGGGAGGGGAGGATCCAGATACTGGTGGCCACCACGGTGATAGAGGTGGGGGTGGATGTCCCCAACGCCACGGTGATGCTGATCGAGCATGCCGAAAGGTTCGGGCTCTCCCAGCTCCACCAGATGAGGGGGAGGATCGGAAGGGGTCCCCACCCCTCCTACTGCCTCCTTCTGGCCTATGGCCCCCTCAGCGAGGAGGCATGGCGCCGCCTGCGGGTGATGGAGGAGACAAGCGATGGCTTCAGGATCGCCGAGGAGGACCTGGCCCTGCGGGGACCAGGGGACATCCTGGGGGTGAGGCAATGGGGGCTCCCGGACTTCCGGGTGGCCAACCTCGCAAGGGATGCGGACCTGCTCCTTCAGGCCCGAAGGGAGGCCCTCCGCCTGATCCAGGAGGACCCCCATCTGGAGAGACACCCGGGGCTCAAGGAGGTCCTCGTAGAGAGGTGGCAGAAGCGCTTGGAGCTCGCTGAAGTGGGATGAGAGTTGACAGGGAGAGCCCTTTTGTTATTAAATGCACAAAAAAGAGGGGGAGGAAGAGAGATGGCCTATGAGAGGATCCTCTACGAGGTTTCCGATGGGGTAGCGAAGATCACCATAAACCGGCCTCCTTACAATGTCCTGGATATCCCCACGATGAAGGAGATAAACGAGGCCTTAGATGAGGTGAAGAGGCAGGAGAAGGCGTTGAAGGTCCTGGTGATCACCGCCGCGGGCTCCAAGGCCTTCTCCACAGGGGTGGACGTCAAGGATCACACCTCGGACAAGGTGGACGAGATGATCGAGGTCTTTCACGGGATGTTTCGCAGGATGTCCACCTTGGAGATACCGACTGTGGCGGTGGTGAGGGGTTATGCCCTGGGAGGGGGGTGTGAGCTCGCCATCTTCTGTGACATGGTGATCGCTTCTGAAGGGGCCCAGTTTGGGCAGCCGGAGATAAAGGTGGGGGTCTATCCCTCGATGGTGGTGGCACTGCTGCCCCGGCTCGTGGGGATGAAGAAGGCGATGGAGATGATCCTGACGGGGGAGTCGGTCTCTGCGGAGGAGGCCCAGAGGCTTGGGCTCGTCAACCTGGTGGTTCCTGAGGATAGGCTGGAGGAGGCGGCTCAGGAATTTATAGGCCGCCTCACTGACAAGAGCCCCGTCGTGCTCAAGATCGCCAAGAGGGCGATCCTCGCGGGGGTAAGCGGCGATTTCGAGCAGGGGCTCCAGAACTCGGAGGTGATCTATCGGCATGCCCTGATGAGGACCAAGGACGCCGAGGAGGGCCTCAGGGCCTTCCTCGAGAAGAGGAAGCCCGTCTGGAGGGGAGAGTGAGATGATCGTCGCAGGGGTTGATATCGGGTCCCTTACCACTGAGACGGTAGTCTTCGATTCCGAGAGGGGTGTCCTCGGGTATTCCATCCTGCTCACGGGAGGATCGAGCAAGAGGGCCTCTCGCCTCTCCCTTGAGCAGGCGATCCGCTATGCCAACATACGGCGGGAGGATATAGAGAGGATCGTGGCCACGGGATGTGCCCGGGGGATCGCGGATTTCGCGGACAGGAAGGTGACGGAGATAACATGCATCGCCAAGGGAGTGAACCATCTCTTTCCCGATGCCCGGACTATCATCGATATAGGGGGTCAGGACACGAAGGTGATCAAGGTGGATGGTGAAGGGAGGGTCGTGGAGTTCGACATGAACGACAAGTGCGCTGCAGGGACGGGGAGGTTCCTCGAGGTGATGGCTAAGGCCCTTGGGGTGGAGCTCGATAAGATGGGTGAGCTCTCCCTCCACCACAAGAAAGACCTGAGCATAAGCAGCATCTGCACGGTCTTCGCCGAGTCAGAGGTAGTCTCCCTCGTGTCCGAGGGAGAGGAGGTGGAGGACATCCTCTATGCCATCCACAAGGCGATCGCCGACAGGACCATCGGTCTCTTGGAGAGGACAGGCGGGGCGGTCCCCAAGGTGGTGATGACGGGAGGGGTGGCCAAGAACATCGGGGTGATAAAGGCCCTGGAGGACAAGCTCGGCGAGCCCCTCATCGTCTACTATGAACCCCAGATCGTCGGTGCCCTGGGGGCAGCACTGATCGCCTTGAATGTCCGTTAAGGCCGATTTCCCCGGGAGATGTTTCTCAAAAGCTTGAGGAGAGGCCTTTCCAAGACTCATGAGCGCCTGCTGGGAAGGCTCAAGGGCATCCTGTTATCTCAGAGGGGGATTGACGAGGGGCTCTGGGAGGAGCTGGAGGAGGTGCTGATCTCCTCCGATGTGGGGATCAGGGCCACCGAGGAACTACTTTCTTCGTTGAGAAAGAGGGCAGCCCGAAAGGGGGTGAGGGAAGCCCAGGAGATCTATTCCCTCCTCCGGGAGGAGGTTCTGGAGATCCTCAAGGGGTGTGAGGCCCCATGGGAGCTTGACCCCTCCGATGCCCCTCAGGTGGTGATGGTCCTGGGGGCCAACGGGGTGGGGAAGACGACCTTGGTAGGGAAGCTCGCCCATCGTTTTGCCTCCGAAGGATGGAAGGTGATCATCGCTGCGGCCGACACCTTCCGGGCCGCCGCCATAGAACAGCTGGAGATATGGGCTGAAAGGGCCTCTGTTCCGGTGATAAGGCACCGGGAGGGGGCAGATCCTTCGGCCGTGGCCTACGACGCTCTGGAAGCGGCCTCGGCTAGGGGATACAACCTGGTACTGGTGGATACCGCAGGGCGCCTGCACACAAAAGGGGACCTTATAGAGGAGCTCAAGAAGATGAGGAGGGTCCTCGGCAAGAGGAAAGAAGGGGCCCCCCATGAGGTCCTCTTGGTGCTCGATGCCACCACAGGGCAGAACGCCATTGCCCAAGCGAGGATCTTCACCGAGGCCCTCGGGGTCACGGGCCTTGCTCTCACCAAGCTCGACGGCACGGCCCGAGGGGGAGTGATAGTGGCCATTGCCCGGGAGCTCGGCCTCCCGGTACGATGGCTCGGCACCGGTGAGGGAATCGAAGACCTTCTCCCCTTCTCAGCCGAGGACTTCACCGAGGCCCTCTTCGGGCCTTCTTAAATCCCCGCTCTTAAAAAGACCCTTTGCCCCCAGCTAAGTCCCTTACAGTAACTGCCCGGCCCTTGAGAACCACTTTCGCCTTTTTTGAGAGCAAAGCCTTCCAGGTGGCGTTCCCTTGCTAACCTCTCCCATGTGGGATATCATGGAAGGAAAACGGTGGGCAGGAGGGCCTGATGTGGAGGGAAACGGAGGACATTCTACAGGTGATCAGGAGGGTTCAGATAGAGGCCGAGCGTCATTTCTACGATCTGGTGGCCTCATGGCATCGTTCCGCCCTCGGGGAGGCGGCGTGGCGTCCCCTGGCCGATGTCTTCGAGACGGAGCGGGCAGTGGTGATAAGGCTTGAGCTGGCAGGGGTACCCAGGGAGGAGATAACGGTCACCCTGGACGGGAGGCTTCTGACCGTATCCGGAACGAGGAGAGACGAGTTTGAAGGGGGAGAGCGCATCTACCATCAGGCCGAGATAGCCTACGGGAGGTTTGAGCGCCGCTTTACCCTTCCCTGGGAGGCCGCAGAAGAGGATATCAGGGCCGTGTACCGGAACGGATTCCTCACCCTCACCATCCACAAACCTTCCCCCGAAGGAAAGAGGGTAAAGGTCGAGGTGAAGGGGGAGAAGTGAGATGGCAGAGGGAGAAAGAGGACAAAAGGAGACCCCCTCTCTCACCCCGGAAGCCCCCCTTCCCCAGATCCCTTCTTCCCTCCCTGTAATGCTCCTGGAGGAGATCGTCGTCTATCCTTTCACCCTGGTTCCCCTGGTCCTCAGGGACCCCAAGGCGATAGGAGCGGTGGATGCCGCCCTGGGCGAAAGCCGCATAGTCGGGGCCTTTATGAAAAAGGGAGAGGGGAATGAGTTTCACCGGGTGGGATCCGCAGTGCTCATCCACAAGATGCTGAAGTTCCCTGACGGGAGCATGAGGCTACTGGTTCAGGGATTGAGCAAGATCCGACTCAAGGAGCTGCTCCATGAGGACCCTTATCTGCGAGGGGAGATCGAGGTCCTCCAGGAGAAGGAGGAGAAGGACGAGAGGGTGGAGGCCCTGATGAGGGCGGTCGCCACCCAGTACCAGAGGATGACGAGCCTCGTTCCCTACATCCCTGATGAGCTCCAGGCAGCGGCCATGAGCATAGAGGAGCCGATTCGACTCGTGTATTTCGTCGCCACCATGGTGAGGATGAAGCCCGAGGAGAAGCAGGAGATCCTGGAGCTGGAGGGGGCAGAGGAGAAACTGAAGCGGATATCGGCCATCCTGCAGAGGGAACTTGAGCTCCTGGAGCTGGGAGCCAAGATCCAGTCAGAGGTCCAGGACCGTCTCAGCAAGAGCCAGAGAGAGTTCTTCCTCAGGGAACAGCTCAAGGCGATAAAGCGGGAGCTGGGCGAGGAGGATGAGGTCGAGGCAGAGGTCAGGGAGTTTCGCGAAAAGATAGAGGCGGCAGGGCTCCCCGATTACGTGAGGAAGGAGGCGGAGAAAGAGCTCGCCCGCCTTCAAAGGACGCCCCCAGCGTCAGCGGAGTACGGGGTCATAAGGACGTATCTCGAGTGGCTGGTGGAGCTTCCCTGGACGAAGGTCACCAAGGACAACCTCGACCTGGAGCGAGCCAGGAAGATCCTGGACGAGGATCATTACGATCTGAAGGAAGTGAAGGAGAGGATCCTCGAGTACCTGGCGGTAAGAAAACTGAAGGAAGAGCGGGGAGAGGAGCCCCACGGACCGATCCTCTGCTTCGTCGGCCCCCCAGGGGTGGGGAAGACCTCTTTGGGGCAGTCGATAGCCCGGGCCTTGGAGAGGAAGTTCGTCCGCATGTCCCTCGGAGGGATGAGGGACGAGGCGGAGATTCGGGGGCATCGCCGGACCTATATCGGCGCCATGCCTGGCAGCATCATTCAGGCGATCCGCCGGGCAGGGACGAAAAATCCCCTCTTCATGCTCGACGAGATAGACAAGATAGGGGCCGATTTCAGGGGAGACCCGGCTTCGGCCCTCCTCGAGGTGCTGGACCCGGAGCAGAACTCCAGCTTCCGCGATCACTACCTGGACCTCCCCTTTGACCTCTCCCAGGTATTCTTCATCGCCACGGCCAATATCCTCGACACCATCCATCCTGCCTTAAGGGACAGGATGGAGGTCCTGCGCCTTCCCGGCTACACCGAAGAGGAGAAGCTCGCCATTGCCCGTCGCTACCTGATACCGAGGCAGATGAGGGAGAACGGGCTTGAAGGTGGAGAGGTGGCCTTCACCGATGAGGCGATCCGGAAGATCATCTCCTCCTACACCCGGGAGGCAGGGGTCAGGGGGTTGGAGCGGGAGATAGCCAGGATCTGCCGCAAGCTCGCCTACCGGAAGGCCCAGGGGGAGGTGGTGGCCGGGACGATCACACCGGAATCCCTCACCGATTATCTCGGGCCTGAGCGGTTCTTTCCGGAGGTGGCCCTGAGGACGGCCCGTCCAGGGGTGGCCACGGGCCTGGCCTGGACCGAGGCGGGAGGGGACATCCTCTTCATCGAGGCCACCAAGATGCCGGGGAAGGGGAACCTGTTGCTCACCGGACAGCTCGGGGAGGTGATGCAGGAGTCGGCCAAGGCGGCCCTGAGCTATGTGCGGACCAAGGCCCGGGAGCTGGGGATAGAGGAGGAGTTCTGGAACCGCTATGACCTCCATGTCCACGTCCCTGCTGGCGCCACCCCCAAGGACGGCCCTTCGGCCGGGATAGCCATCGCCTGCGCCTTGGCCTCAATCCTTTCGGGGCGGCCGGTGAGGAACGACCTGGCCATGACCGGGGAGATCACCTTAAGCGGCACGGTCCTTCCCGTGGGGGGGATAAAGGAGAAGGTGCTGGCGGCCAAGGCCGCGGGGATAAAGGAGGTGATCCTCCCCTCCAGGAACCGGGGGGATGTCCAAGAGATAGGGGAAGAGCTGAAGGAGGGGCTGCAGTTTCACTTCGTAGAGACGGTGGATCAGGTCTTCAACCTGGCCCTTAAGGACGAGAGGAAAGAGGGGCCCCCTGAGGAGATCCCCTCCGCTTAAGGACCTTTCCCCTTAACTGCCCACAGGCCGCCGAGATCTCCTGACCGCGGCTCTCCCTGAGGGGAGCGGTATAACCGCCCTCAAGAAGTACCCTCTGGAAGGCGAGGACCCTCTCAGGATCAGGTCTCCTGAAGGGCAGCTCGGGGAGCTCATTGTAGGGGATTAGGTTCACCTTACACCTTATCCCTTTGAGGATCTGAGAAAGCCTCTCTGCATCCTTTACCGAGTCGTTTACCCCGGCTATGAGCACGTACTCAAAGGTTATCCTCTCCCTCGGTGGAAGGGGGAGACGCCGACAGAGATCAAGGAGCTCCTCTAAGGGATACCTCTTGCTTACGGGCATCAGGCGGGAGCGGGTCTCCTGATCGGCGGCGTTGAGGGATATGGCCAGGCGAAACCTTATCCCCTCCGAGAAGATCCGTTCCAGCCCCGGGAGAAGCCCCACCGTCGAGAGGGTGATCTTCCTGCCCGAAAGGCCCAGTCCGAACTCGTCTTCCATCATCCTTATCGCCTTGACCACCTGCTCGTAGTTGTCCAGGGGCTCCCCCATTCCCATAAGGACCACGTTGGTTATCCTCCTCTTCCTCCCGATGGCCTTCCTCACGGCCAGGACCTGGTTGACGATTTCACCGGCGGTCAGGTTCCTCGCAAACCCCTGAAGGCCCGTAAGGCAGAACCTGCATCCCATCCTGCATCCCACCTGGGTGGAAATGCAGAGGGTGAGGCGTCCCTCATGGGGGATGAGGACGCTCTCGACGGAGTTTCCGTCTTCAAGGGGGAAGAGGAACTTGCTCGTCCCGTCAGGGGAAGTTTCAACTTTAACGGGCTTGAGGGAGGAAATGTAGGCCACCTCTTTGAGCCTTCGCCTGAGGGCCTTGCCGATGTCGGTCATCTCCTCGAAGTCCTCCACGCCCTGCTGGTAGATCCAGCGCATGATCTGGCGGCCCCTGAAGGCCCTCTCTCCCAGGGATTGGGCGAATCGCTCAAGCTCCTCACGGGTGAGATTCCGCAGATCTATTCTCACGGCAGGTCCTTCGGACGTTTGCTTTTTTCTCCCGGTGAGTTAATATAAAACATCGCTCATCCACCATCAAATTTGAGGCTGAGGATGATCGTCAGGCGGGTGGCAGAGGTGCAGGAAGAGGAGATAGCGGAAGAGGGAGCAAAGGGCGTGAAGAAGCGGGTGCTCCTTGGGCCCGAGGAGGGGGTGCCCAACTTCGTTATGAGGTACTTCACCGTCTCCCCCGGTGGGGTAACCCCTCTCCATTCCCACCCATGGGAGCACGAGATCTACATCTTGGAGGGGAAAGGGGAGGTGTTCTGCGGCGGCGAAAGGGAGGAAGTGGAGGAGGGGGCTGCCGTCTTCATACCCCCTGACATACTTCATCAGATAAGGAATACGGGGAAATCATCCCTTCAACTCCTGTGTCTAATACCTCTGAGGTGACCTTCATTCCATGATAAACCTCAGGACGAAGGAGGAGATAGAGAAGCTTCGTCGGAGCAACCGCCTCGTGGCCCAGGCCCTCCTGAAGGTCAGGGAGGCGATAAGGCCAGGAGTGACGACCGCTGAACTCGACAGGATTGCCGAGGAGACCATCAGGAAAGGAGGGGGAAGGCCTGCCTTCAAGGGATATCGGGGCTATCCAGCGAACCTCTGTGTGTCGGTAAACGAGGAGGTCGTCCACGGGATCCCGGGTCCGAGGAGACTCCAGGAGGGGGACATCGTCAGCCTCGACCTGGGGGTCCTTATGGACGGCTACTATGGGGATGCCGCCATCACCGTACCTGTGGGGAAGGTCTCCGAAGAGGCCCAGAAACTAATAGAGGTGACGGAGGAGGCCCTCCACAAGGGGATAGAGAAGGCCCGGGTGGGGAACCGCCTCTACGATATCTCCCACGCCATTCAGAGCTGGGTTGAATCCTTCGGCTTCTCGGTGGTGAGGGATTTCGTGGGGCATGGCATCGGGCGGCAACTCCATGAGGAACCCCAGGTCCCCAATTTCGGTCCCCCCAATCAAGGCCCGAGGCTGATGGTGGGGATGGTCCTGGCGATAGAGCCGATGGTGAACGCCGGGGGGTGGCAGGTGAAGGTGAGGGAAGACGGGTGGACGGTGGTGACCGCCGACGGAAGCCTCTCGGCCCACTTCGAGCACACCATCGCCATAACCGAGGAGGGGCCCGATATCCTCTCCCTCCCTTAGGTTCTACCCCCTCTGCCTGAAGATCAGCCTGATAGGGTTTCCTTCGAAGCGAAAGGCCTCCCTCAGTTTTCGGGCCAGGTACCTCTGGTAATTGGCCGTGACTCCCTGGGGGTGGTTGACGAAAAAGACGAAGGTGGGAGGACGGACTCCCACCTGGGTGAGGTAGTAAAACTTGACGGGGCGACCCCTCCAGTGAGGGGGTGAGTGGGAGGAGAGGACTCCCTCCATCCAGCGGTTGAGCTCTGAGGTGTTTATCCTCTTCCTTCCCTCCTCCGCGACCCGATCCACTGCCTCAAGGACCTTTCCCACCCCCTCGCCCCTGAGGGCGGAGGTGAAAAGCAAGGGCGCATAATCGAGGAACCAGAGGCGGCGGCACACCATCTGGGCGTATTCCCCTTCTCTGGCCTTACCCCCGAGGAGGTCCCACTTGTTCACCAGGATCACACAGCCCTTCCCTCGCCTCTCTATAAGCCCCCCTATCCTCATGTCCTGCTCCGTGACCCCCTCCTGGGCGTCTATCATCAGGAGAGAGACGTCAGAGCGCTCTATGCTCCTTATCGCCTCGATCACGCTGTACCTCTCTAACCGCAAACTGATCCTGCTCCTTCGCCTGATACCCGCGGTGTCGATGAGCAGATAAGACCTTTCTCCCCACCGAAAAGGGGTATCTATCGCGTCCCTGGTGGTCCCGGGCCTCTCGTCCACGATCACCCTCTCGTAGCCCAGGATGGCGTTGACCAGGGAGGACTTCCCCACATTGGGCCTGCCCACGACGGCCACCCTCACCCCCTCCTCCCCTTTCTCCTCCTCTTCAGAGGAAGAGGGAAGGGCCCGAAGGAGCTCCTCCATCAGCTCCCCGAACCGGTATCCGTGCTGGGCCGACACGGGATGAAGCCTTTCTGACCCGAGCCGGTAGAAATCATAGACCTCCTTTTCATGCCGGGGGCCGTCTATCTTGTTGATCACATAAAGGACTCTTTTTCCTTTCTCCCTCAGGAGCCTGCCGATCTCCTCATCCAAGGGGGTCAAGCCTTCCCTGCCATCGAGCACGAAGAGGACGAGGTCCGCCTCTTCCATCGCCCACTGACACCCCTTTATCACCTGGGCAGCTACCGGTTCCTCCCCGGGCTCAAACCCCCCTGTATCTACCAAGGTGAAGGCCTTCCCCTCCGCTTCCACCTCCGCGAAGTTCAGATCCCGGGTCACCCCAGGGGTATCCTCCACGATCGCCTTCCTGTAGCCGACGATCCGGTTAAAGAGGGTGGACTTTCCCACGTTGGGCCTTCCCACTATGGCCACCAGGGGCTTCATC
>Ga0190363_1001185_pt1 | contig 15484 bp, 20 predicted proteins | sample 48721867_MG_FD_161272 | JGI IMG/M metagenome (GOLD analysis project Ga0190363, IMG submission 161272) | Hydrothermal vent microbial mat bacterial communities from Southern Trench, Guaymas Basin, Mexico - 4872-18-6-7_MG | ecosystem: Environmental > Aquatic > Marine > Hydrothermal vents >... | reverse complement strand
GATTCTTTAAATATCTTTTTTGAAAATGTTTCTCTTTTAAAGGAAAAATTAATCTGTATTTTATGGCAGCTTCCTCCTTCTTTAAAGTTTGAATATAAGCGTCTTGAGAATTTTCTTAATCTGTTAAAAAAATATAAATGTCTTTACAGTTTTGAATTCCGTCATCAAAGCTGGTTTAATCAGTTAACTTATAAATTGCTGAAAGAAAATAAAATGAATTTGTGTATTGCCGATTCTCCCAATTTTCCTTCTCAAGAAATTATCACTGCTGATTTTATCTATTTAAGATTCCATGGAGGAAGAATTCTTTACGGATCAAATTATTCTTCTCAGGAATTACTCAGTTGGGCAGAAAAGACAAAAAAATGGCTGAAAAAGGCAAAGCTGTTATTTGCTTTTTTTAATAATGATGCTTATGGATTTGCGGTTAAGAATGCTCAAGAATTTAAAAAGTTATTAGGATTATGAAAACATATAAACTGAAAACTTTCACAATAGGAGGAAAAATAAATTATGAAAAAGAATTGAATCCTCAACAACTTAAAGTAGTAAAAGAAGCAGATGGCCCCTCATTGGTTTTGGCTGGTGCAGGAAGTGGAAAGACACGTGTGCTTATATATCGCTTAGCTTATCTTTTAGAAAAAGGAATAAATCCTCAGAATATTCTTCTGGTAACTTTTACTAATAAAGCAGCGCAGGAGATGATTCATCGTGCTGAAGCTCTCTTAAAACTAAATTTATCTTCTCTTTGGGCAGGAACTTTTCATCACATTGGAAATATCATTCTGCGTAAGGAAGCTGAGGTTTTAGGTTATACATCTGGATTCACCATTATTGATAAAGAAGATACGAAAGACTTAATACAGGATTGCATTGAGGAGTTAAATTTATCCCAGGAAAATTTATTTCCTAAAAAGGATATCATTGCCTCTGTTTGGTCTTTAGCAGTAAATTCTTTAAAAGAGATAGAAGAAATTATTTTTTCTTTTTATCCGTATCTGGAGAATTTCATTCCTTCCATCAAAAGGGTGCTTGATTTTTATAAAAAGAAAAAGAAAGAAGCAAATATTATGGATTTTGACGATCTTCTTATCAACTGGCTGAAACTAATGGAGATTGAGGAGATTAAAAACAAATATGCCAAACAATTTGAATATATCTTAGTAGATGAATATCAGGATACCAATCGCTTGCAATTTGAAATTCTTAAAAAGATTTCCTCTTTTCATAAAAACATATTAGTTGTGGGAGATGATGCGCAATCAATTTATTCTTTCCGGGCAGCTACAATTTACAATCTTTTGGATTTTCCTAAAGAATTTAAAAATGCAAAAATATTTAAATTAGAGATCAATTATCGTTCCACTCCTCAAATTCTTGCTTTAGCTAATCAAATCATAAAAAATAATACCAAGCAATTTCCTAAGAAACTTGTAGCGATTAAAAAAGATGACGAACTTCCCAAAATTGTAGAGACTCAAGATGTATATATGCAGGCAAAATTTGTGGGACAGAAAATATTAGAATTGGTTGAGGAAGGTATACCTTTGCGAGAAATAGCTGTCCTTTTTCGCTCCCGTTTTCAATCATTAGAATTAGAAGTAGAACTTATTAAACGTAATATTCCTTATGTTATAAGAGGGGGCTTGCGCTTTTTTGAACAGGCACATATAAAGGATGTAATTGCTTATTTAAAATATGTTGTTAATCCTAAGGATGAGTTATCCTTTAAAAGGGCTGTCTCTCTGCATAAAGGAATTGGAAGAGGTTTTGCTTTAAGAATATGGGAAAAATTGGAAAAAGGAAAAACGCTTGAAGAAATTAAAAAAGAGCTTCCCAAAAAGCAAAAAGAAGGATTTTCTGAGTTTGTAAAGATAATTGAGGAGATAAAGAAGAAAACTCCTCAGGAAGCAATAAGACGGATTTTAAAATTTTATAAAGATTATTGCCAGCTTTCTTTTGATAACCCTGAGGAAAGAATTTTGGATTTAGAAGAATTAGCAAAGATGGCTTCGCGTTTCTCTACTTTAAAACGCTTTCTTGCTGAAATCAGCTCTTATGAGGAATTTAAAGGAGAAAGTATCTTATCTTATCAACAGAAGGAGGATATTCTTGTTCTTTCTACAATTCATCAGGCAAAAGGCTTGGAGTGGGAGGCAGTTTTTTTAATTGGTTTTTCTGATGGAGAATTTCCTCATCCTAAAGCTTTAGATGATAAAGAACAACTTGAGGAAGAAAGAAGGCTATTTTATGTAGCTACCACACGCACAAAAAGATACCTTTATATTGTTTATCCACAGAAACGGTTTACTTTCCGAAATGGTATAATTATCTCCCGCCCTTCCATGTTTTTTTATGAGATAGATAGAAGTTATTTTGAGGAATGGAAAGTAGAGTAATTCAAAATAAAAAATCATTAATAAGGAAAAGAGGCAAAAAATAGAACTTCATTTTCCAAATCTTCTTCATCAAAAACAGTAATTTCATCCAACTCTTTAGAAGAAAGAATCATCTCTGTTTCTAAAATAGAAAATTCTTTATCCTGAGATTTTTTTGCCTGCCAGAAGAAAAATATACATAAAAAAACAGCTACTCCTGCCAGACTCAGACGAGCAAGAAAGATAAATTTTTCTCTGATTCTGTCAAAAATTTTTATTCTTTCTGAAGAGACTTCAATTTTAGATAAAACATTTCTGATTAATTCTTCCTTTTCCTCCTCAGAGAGTGCGATCTTTTCTTTTTTAAGAGAGAGAAGAAATTTTTCTATCTCTTTAAATCGCATCAAACACTTTTTACAACTTTCAAGATGCCTCTTGTAATAAGCTAACTTTTCTTCATCTACTTCTTTATAAAAAAACAAAATCAATTCTTTTTTACTTAAACACATTTCACCAACCTCCTTAAATTTTCTATTGCGCGAGTAAGATGTGTCTTTACACTACTTTCTGAACAACCCAAAATTTGGCTTATTTTGCAAATTTTAAAATGATGATAATGTTTTAAAATAAATACCTTCTTCTGCTGAGGAGAAAGTCTTTCTACCGCTTTTTTCAAAATCCTTTCTTTATCTTTTCTTTCAATATCACTAATTATATCGTTACTTTTAATATACTCCTCCTTCAACTCAGAAGAACTTCTTCTTTTTCTTAAATAATCAATAGAAGCATTCACTGTTATTCTATAAATCCAACTGGTAACTTTGGCTCTTTTTTTAAACTTTTTCAAACCTCTATAAATTTTAAGAGAGACCTCCTGAAAAATATCTTTCGCATCTTCTAAATTATATGTAAAACTATAGGCTAAATTAATCACGTCCTCACAGATTAAACTTAGAATTTGTGCAAAAATTTTTTCATTATTATCTTGTAAGAATTCATCTACCAATCTTTCCAATAATTTTTCTTTCTCCACACCAATTTATTATAATCACATTGATATTACTTTTCAAACTTATGAGGTGGTTTTCCCCTTTTTGGTGAGTTTTCCCATCCTTTATGTAAACCTTTCTCCCAACCCCAATGTCTTCTCATCTTCCTTTTCAATCCTTTCATTATTTTCTCGTATTTTTGAAGATTTCTCCTTTTTAATTCCTCCAAGTGCTTCTTAAGCTTTTTCCGACGCCTTTCCAAAATTTTCTTGCATTTCTGTGGATTCTTTTTGCATAACTTTTTTAATTGTTTTCTTCTTAAAGTCCACTTTTTTCTCATTAACTCTTTGAATTTTTCTGGATTCTTTCTACGCATTCTTTCTAATCTTCTTCTTATCCTTTCTTTTGCTTTTTTCATTATTTCCCTGAATTTTTCTGGATTCTCTTTTTTCAACCTCTTTAAAAATTTTTTCTGTTTTTCCAATTTTTTCTTTAAAACTTTCTGGAACTTCTCTTGATATTTCTTTTTCAAAGAGACTATCTTTTCTTTCTCTTCTGGAGATAAAGTCTCAAAAATTAATCCGTCAGTTATTTTTTGATTTACTTCAGTATCTAACTTCTTTGAGGAAATAGAAGTATTTTGAAGAGAATAACTACTTCCTATAAGGATAAACCCCAATAACAGTATAAATAATCGTCTTCTCATCTCTCCTCCTTTCTTCCACTTATTTAGACGAAAGAAAGCCACAAAAAGTTTACTTCAAAAACTTGCCTTTTCAACCTACGAGATTGAACTAAGGAATGTAGAAATAGTTTACAAAAAATAAGTCTTCATTTTAAAAAAACAATAACTTACACAAAAATTGCAGCGTGAGTTTATATGTAAGTTAAAAATCAATTATATTTGCCGAAAATAATCACACCCGCCGGGTGGGTAAAAAGGTGGACAACTTGCATTATCAATTCAGGAAAGATAATCCATTATAGAGAAAAAATGAGTTCCTCGGCAATTTGAATGGCATTTAAAGCGGCGCCTTTTCTTAAGTTATCTGCCACCGACCAGAGCCAGAAACAATTCTTATTAAACATATCTTTTCTCAGACGAGAAACATAAACTAAATCTGTCCCCTCTACATCCAAAGGAAGAGGATATTCATCTTCTAAAAATTTTACTCCTTCAGATTTATATAAAATCTCTTTTATCCCTTCCAAATCTATATCTTTGATTGTCTCAAAATAAATCGCTTCACAGTGAGAGGTAAAGGTGGGAACCCTTACACAGGTAGCCGAAATCTTGATTGAAGAATCTTCTAAAATCTTATGTGTCTCTTTTATTACTTTCCATTCCTCAGTTGTATAATTCTCCTCTTTAAAAGTACCGATTTGGGGGATAACATTAAAAGCAATCTGATGACCAAAAACAGGAAATTTCTCTTTTAATTTTTTATCTATTTTATCAAACTCTTTATCTTTATTTTTCTCTACAATTTTTTTACTCTCCTCCCACAGAGTTAAAGCAGCTTTTCTTCCTGCTCCAGAGGTTGCCTGGAAACTGGTCAAAATTATCCTTTTTAATCCTACCTCTTTATAAATTCCGGCTAAACTGACAACCATCTGAATAGTTGTGCAATTAGGATTGGCAATTAATCCTTTATGAGTAAAAATTTTCTTCCGGTTTACCTCAGGAACAACCAAAGGCACACCTTCTTTAAGACGAAAATCCGAACCATTATCTATCACTACCGCACCTTCCTCAATAAATTTATGAGCATATAAGCAAGAGGCGCCTTTCTCACCTTCAGTTCCAGCAAAAAGAGCAATATCAATATGAGAAAAATTCTCCTTATCTATTGCTTCTACCTGATATTTTTCTCCATCAACTTCTATAGTTCGAGAAGAGCGAGCAAAAACTTTTAAATCATTAATTGGAAAATTTCTCTCTTTCAAAATCCGCAAAATCTCAACCCCTACCGCACCCACCCCAATTACAGCAACATTAAATCTTCTCATTATTCTTTCCTATAGTTTTCTCTATAAATTCCAACACTTCCTCTATACTTACGGGTTTACTTTCTTTTATTTTATTTTTATAATGCAAGTGATAAGGAAAAGTTTTAATCTCTTTATGATATGGAGCATTATCCCATCTATAAAGTAACTTCCCTTCTTTATCTTGCCAATGATAAGAGTAAAGAAACTCTTCCTTATCCACATATTCTCTTATAAAAAGTATACTTTTGTCAGAAAATATCACTTTCATTTTAATATAATAAAATGCTTCTCCTTGTTTAAAATCTAATAAAGAATAATCCTTTACAAATTTTTTCTTTTTAAGTAATTTTAATATTTTGTACAGCATCTATTTCTTTAATCTTATTTTTTAATTCTTTTTTCTTAGTTTCGTATGCCTTCCATTCTAAATAGTCATCCCACCATAAAAATTTTTCTTTTCTCTGCTTCTTCATTTTTTTCTCAAAATTTTTAAAAGACATCTTATATTTTTTTTCAAAAAACTTAATTTTCTCCTCCAAATAAACTAATTCTGAATAAATTTTAAATTTTTCATATTCTTTTATCTCCTCTTGAGAAATCTTTAAAACCTTCATCAAATCCTCCTTTTCCTCTTTCTCCTACAACATCTTTACTACTAAATCCCCTACCTCTTGAGTTGTATATCCCATCTTTCCTGCCGATAAACTCTTCAATTTCTCTCTTACCACTCTTTTGACTGCTTCCTCAACCTGTAAAGAAGCCTCTTTTTCTCCTAAAAAATCAAGCATTAAAGAAAGAGCACAAATTGCCGCTAAAGGATTAATTACATTCTTCCCTGTATATTTGGGAGCACTTCCTCCAATCGGTTCAAACATAGATACACCTTCTGGATTTATATTTGCACCACAAGCTATCCCTAAACCTCCCTGAATTATTGCTCCCAAATCAGTAATAATATCCCCAAACATATTATCCGTCACAATTACATCAAACCACTCAGGATTTTTTACCATCCACATACAGATAGCATCAACATGGGCATAGTCTTTTTCAATATCCGGATAGTCTCTACCTACTTTATAAAAAACCCTCTCCCATAAATCAAAAGCATAAGTTAAAACATTTGTCTTGCCACACAATGTTACTTTTTTCTTCTTATTTCTTTTGCGTGCATATTCAAAAGCAAATCTCACCACACGCTCTACACCTTTATAAGTATTGATACTTTCCTGAATCGCTATCTCATCAGGTGTATCTTTTTTAAAAAATCCTCCTGCTCCACAATAAAGACCTTCAGTATTTTCTCTTATCACCACAAAATCTACATCCTCTTCTTTTTTGTCCTTTAAAGGACAGAATCTGGCATCGTAAAGAATAACTGGTCTTAAATTTACATATTGATCAAAGTGAAATCTTAATTTTAAAAGAATGCCTTTTTCTAAAATTCCCGGTTTTACTCGTGGATCTCCTATTGCTCCCAGATAAATAGCGTTAAAGCCGGCTAATTCTTTTAAAACAGACTCTGGCAAAACTTCTCCTGTCTTTAAAAAACGTTCTGCCCCTAAATCATAAATGACCTTCTCATAAGAAAAGTTAAATTTTTGAGAAACTGCCTCTAAAACCTTAAGTCCTTCTTTAATTACCTCAGGTCCTGTTCCATCTCCAGGAATCACAGCAATTTTATACTTCATTAACCTCCTCCTTAGCAAATAAAATATTATTTTTGTTTATGCAAATAAAATCCGTTTTAAAAATGAGTTCGTCCTTTTGATTGTAAATCTCCACATTATTCAAAGGGAAGAAAAAATGTTTATAAGAATTTAAATAATCCATAAGGCGAAATCCTTCCCGAAGAGAAGCCTCCCCTTTTATTTTTAATCCCTCCTCCATAAAAATCATGACTTTTTTTCTTTTTTCAACCATTTTTTCTCCTTTCTTTAATCCACTTAACTAATCCTCCGCTTTTGATAATCTCCTGCATAAATGAAGGAAAAGACTCACAACTATATTCTTCGTTTTTAGAAAGATTAAATACTTTACCTTCTGATAAATCTACTTTTAAAAAATCTCCTTCCTCTATTCTATCAGTCTCTTTCAAAATAAGAATAGGAAGCCCTATATTAATTGCATTGCGATAAAAAATACGGGCAAAACTTTTAGCAATTACGACTGATACCTTGCAGCCTTTAATCGCTAAAGGAGCATGTTCTCTGCTTGATCCACAACCAAAATTTTTCCCAGCAACAATAATATCTCCACTCTTTACTTTTTTAGAAAAATCGGGCATTATATTCTCCATACAGTGCTTTCCTAAATAATCATGGTCTTGAGAATTTAAATATTTTGCTGCAATTATATCATCAGTATTAATATTATCACCAAATTTATGAACTTTTCCCTCAAAAATCATAAAACCTCACCTGGATGAGCTATTCTTCCTTTTATTGCTGAAGCAGCAGCAACAAGAGGTGAGCAAAGATAAACTTTACTTTCTGGATGACCCATTCTTCCTATAAAATTCCTATTTGTTGTTACCAAAGCCACCTCATGCTTGTCCAAAACTCCAAAATGCCCCCCTAAACAGGGACCACAGTTAGGAGGGCAAATCACAAAACCAGCTTCAAGAAAAACTTTAATAATTCCTTTTTGGAGAGCCTGTTTATAAATTAAAGGAGTTGCTGGAATCAATATTGCCCGAATACCTTTTTTCACTTTTTTACCTCGCAGAACTTTGGCAGCGTCTTTTAAATCAGAAAGTCGACCATTTGTGCAGGAACCAACAAATACTTGATTAATTTCTACATTCCTTAATTCATTGACAGGCTTTACATTCTGAGGAAGATGAGGCACAGCCACTTGAGGATCTAACTTACTTACATCTATCTCTATAATATCTTCATATTGAGCATTTTTATCTGATTTTAATCTTTTTAAATCTACCTTAAATCTTTTAAATCTTTCCAAATATTTCAAAGTCTTCTCATCGGGCTCAAAAATTCCTGTTTTTGCTCCTGCTTCAACTGCCATATTGCAAATTGTAAATCTTTCCTCAACTGTTAGTTTGTTTACCATTTTATCATGAAACTCCATCACTTTATATAATGCTCCATCAACACCAATCTTTCCAATGGTATATAAAATTAAATCCTTTGCTCTAACCCATCTATTTCTTTTTCCTTTATAAATAAACTTAATCACTTTTGGCACTTTCAGCCAAACTTTTCCTTCATACATCGCGCAGGCTAAATCTGTTGAACCTACACCGAAAGCGGCACATCCTAAAGCTCCCAAAGTAGATGTATGAGAATCTGCCCCAATAATTAAACTTCCTGGTTTTATAAATCCTTTCTCTACTAAAAAGACATGTTCTATTCCACTTTGATTTATATCATAAAAATTTACTTTAAATTTTTGAGCAAATTCTTTCAGTATCTTTACATTATTTGCTGATCTTATATCTTTGGCAGGCAAAAAATGATCACAGACAAAAGCAATTTTTTTAGGATTAAATACTGAAGAGAATCCAGCTTCTTTAAAAATCTTTACTGCTAAAGGAGCGGTAACATCATTACCAAAACAGAAATCTACCTTAGCATATATAAAATTTTCTAATTTTTTTTTCTCTGTATGAAAAAGTAAAATTTTCTCTATTAAAGTTAGACCCACCGGTAATTAGGAATTATTCTAAAGGTTTAATCGCTAATGTTGCGTTGTGCCCACCAAACCCTAAGGAATTTGATAAAGCTGCTTTTATATTTACCTCTTTTGCCTGATTAGGAGTATAATTTAAGTCACACTCTGGATCTGGATTCTCATAGTTTATTGTAGGAGGTATAATTTTATTCTTTAAAGCTAAACAAATTATAATAAACTCAATCGCTCCTGCTGCTCCCAAGGTATGACCCATCATAGATTTTGTAGAACTTATCCATAATCTTTTTGCATAATCACCAAAAGCTTTCTTTATTGCTTCCGTTTCAACTTTATCATTTAAAGGGGTGGAGGTTCCGTGGGCATTAATATAAATATTACCATCCAAAGATATTTCTGCTTCCTTTGCTGCCAGCTCCATTGCTTTTGCGGGGGCTTCTGCATCTGGGGAGGGAGCAGTTATATGATAAGCATCACAGGTGGCAGCATAACCGGCTACTTCTGCATAAATAGGAGCTCCTCTCCTCAAAGCAAACTCTAACTCCTCCAAAATCACTATTCCACAACCTTCGGCAATAACAAAACCATCTCTTTCCTTATCAAAAGGACGGGAAGCACGTTCTGGTTCCTCATTTCTTGTAGATAAAGCTTTTAGGCTACAGAACCCAGCAACTCCTAAAGGAGTAATACAGGCCTCAGTCCCTCCACAAATCATTACATCAGCTTTATTCTCTTTAATCGCTCTATATGCTTCTCCAATCGCATGTGCTCCTGAAGCACAGGCAGTAACCGTGCAAAAATTTATTCCTTTGATATTAAAACGAATTGCTACACATCCGGCTGCTTCATTGGTAATAAGCATAGGAATAAGAAAAGGAGAAACCCGTGATGGTCCTTTTTCTAAAAGATTTTTATGCTCTTTTTCTACTGTTTCTAAACTCCCAATACCTGAGCCAATGATTACTCCTATCCGATAAGGATCTATCTTTTCTAAATTTAAAGAACTCTCTTCTAAAGCTTCATGAGTAGAGACAATAGCAAACTGGACAAAACGAGGTGTTCTTTTTAACTCTTTAGAAGAAAAAAAAGATGAGGGATCAAAATCTCTTACTTCTCCTGCAATCTGGGAGTCAAAACCGGAAGGGTCAAATTGAGTAATCTTTTTAATCCCACTTTTTCCTCTAATAAGACTTTCCCAAAATGCATCTTTACCAATACCTACAGGAGAAACAACTCCGCACCCCGTAACAACAACTCGCCTCATTTTTCAAAGAACTTTTTAGCTTTCTTTCTCCTTCACCTTATTTTCAATATACTGTATTGCCTCACCTACCGTGGAAATTTTTTCCGCATCCTCATCGGGTATCTCTATCCCAAATTCCTCCTCCAGTGCCATAACAATCTCAACTGTATCTAAGGAATCTGCTCCTAAATCATCAACAAAAGAGCTTTCTGGTCTAATCTCTTCTTTCTTTACCCCCAACTGTTCAGCAATTATCTCTTTTACCCTTTCCTCAATGTTATTCATTCCCCAACCTCCTTCTTTATACTAACCCACCATCAACTACAAAAACTTGTCCGGTAACATAACTTGCTAATGAAGAGGCTAAAAATAAAACTACCCCAGCTACCTCTTGAGGTTTTCCGAATCTTTTTAAAGCAATATCTTCCAGCATTTTATTTTTAATTTTCTCAGGTAAATCTTGAGTCATCTTTGTCATTATAAATCCGGGGGCAACTGCATTAACACGAATATTTCTTGAGCCTACCTCCCGAGCTACACTTTTAGTAAAAGCAATCAAACCTGCTTTAGATGCAGCATAATTTGCCTGCCCAATATTTCCTCTCAATCCAATTATAGAAGATATATTAATTATTACTCCTTCTTTCTGTTTTAACATAAATTTAATCACTGCTTTAGTGCAGTTAAAGGCTCCTTTTAAATTCACTGCTAATACCTTATCCCATTCTTCCTCTGACAATCGCAAAATAATATTATCTTTTGTAATCCCTGCATTGTTAACTAATATATCAACTCGTGAATGTTTGTCAATAACTTTCTTAACCGTATCCTCTACTTGAGAAAAATCTGTTACATCAACTAAAAAAGAATCTACCAAAGAATAGGAAGAAAGCTCTTTTTGTGTTTCGGCTAACACCTCTTCTTTAACATCAAAAATAACTATCTTGGCTTTTCTTCTCGCAAATTCTTCAGAGATTGATTTTCCAATTCCCTGTGCGCCTCCGGTAACAATTATTACTTTGTCTTTAAAATCCAAATCCATTTCCTCCTCCTTCTAAATCTTTAACCTTTTCAATATTCACCACCTTTACCTGAGGATTTATCTTCTTTATCAAACCTCGCAAAATGCGAGAAGGACCCACTTCAAAAAAGATTTTTACCCCTTCTTTTATCATAAACTCTATACATTTTTGCCAAAGTACCGGATGCGTTAGTTGATTTAAAAGAGATTCCTTAATTAAAGAAGGCTCTTTTACAGGTTTTGCTAAGAAATTACTTACTATAGGAGGATGAGCCTGTCTAAATGTAAGTTTCTCTATAATCTTTTCTAAGTCTTTTTTTGCTGGCTCCATAAAAGGGGAATGAAACCCACCTGAGACTTTAAGCTCTACTACTTTTCTTCCTTTCTCCTGCATCCTTTTTCTCACCTCTTCTTTTCTATCTTTGCTTACAGAAATTACTACCTGTTGAGGAGAATTTAAATTAGAGATATAAAAATCACTATTTTTTTCCTTCTTTAAATCCTCTTCTTTAACCCCAATTATAGCCAGCATTGAGGAAGGATTAATTCTTGAGGCTTTCTGCATTGCTTTGGCTCTTTCTTTAACTAAAATAAGTGTATCTTTAAAATCTAAAACACCACTGGCATATAAAGCAGTATATTCTCCCAAACTAAGTCCAGAAAAATAAGAAAAATTTTTTATATCTTTGAATTTTTCTTTAAAAACTTCAAAAATTGCTATAGAAGTAACAACAATTGCTAACTGCTGAATCTCCGTATCCTTAAGCTTTTCTTCCGGTCCTGAAAAACAAAAAGAGGAAATACTAAATCCTAAAATTTCATCTGCTTCATGAAAAATTTCCTTTGCTTGAGGAAATTCTTCAAAAAAATCATACCCCATTCCTACATATTGAGAACCCTGCCCAGGAAAAATAATTGCTCTTTTTACTCCCTCCATCTTATCACACAACTACCCCAGACTAACCCTCCACCAAAAGCATCAAGCACAACAATATCATCCTTTTTAATTCTTTTCTCTTCCCACGCCTCACATAAAGCAACTGCTGTTGAGGCAGAAGACATATTCCCATAATGCTCAATATTTACATAAACTTTTTCCTGAGGAACCCCTAATCTTTTTGCTACTGCATCAATAATTCTTTTATTTGCCTGATGAGGAATTAAATAAGATATATCCTGTGAAGAAAGACCTGCCTTTTCTAAAGCCTTCTCTGCTGATTCTACCATTACTCTTACTGCAATCCTAAAAAGCTCATTTCCTTTCATTTTAATATAATGAAGTCTTTTTTTTACAGTCTCATAAGTCGCAGGAGCGCGTGAACCTCCTGCAGGAAGAATTAATAAATCTGCCTGTGAACCATCTGATCCCAGATACGCACTCATAATACCTTCTTTTTCTGAAGGAACTAAAACCGCTGCTCCTGCTCCGTCACCAAACAAAACACAAGTAGAACGATCCTGCCAGTCAGTAATTGAACTTAAAACCTCACTTCCCACAACCAATGCATTTTTATAAAAGCCAGTTTTTAAAAAGTTCCAAGCACAAACTAAAGCATACACAAATCCAGCACAAGCGCCAGAAATATCAAAACAGGCTGCTTTATAAGCTTTAAGTTCATGCTGCAGGAAACAGGCGGTTGAGGGAAATTGACAGTCAGGAGTAATTGTAGCTACAATAATTAATTCTACATCCTTGGGCTTTATTTGCGCTCTTTTTAAAGCCTGAAGTGAGGCTTTTTTTGCCAAAAAAGAGGCAGGAGTATTTTTCTCTACAATGTGTCTCGTCTTTATTCCTGTGCGCGTAGTTATCCACTCATCAGAAGTATCCACTATCTTTTCTAAATCAAAATTAGTAAGAATCTTGGGAGGTAAATATTTTCCTAATCCTATTATTTTTGCTGAATTCATCAAGCCTCCTTTTTATCTCTTCATTAAGATGACGCATCAGTTCTTTTTCTGCTACTTTAATTGCATTTTTAACTGCATAAGCAGAAGAACGACCATGCCCGATGATTACTATTCCATCTACTCCTAAAAGAGGAGCTCCTCCGTATTCAGCATAATCAGTGATTTTCTTAAATCTTTTGAGGTTTCTTTTAATAAATATCAGTCCTAATTTTCCTAAAAAATCTTTTTTTAAACTTCCTAATAAAAACTTACCCATTGCTTCGGCAAATCCTTCAGAGATTTTTAAAGCAATATTCCCCACAAATCCATCACAGATAATACAGTCACATTTTCCCAAAAACACATCCTTAGCCTCTACATTACCGATAAAATTTAAGGAGGATGAAGAAAATAAAGAAAAGGTCTTTTTCACAAACTCAGGTCCTTTTGAAGATTCCTCTCCAATGTTAAGAAGTCCTACAGTAGGATTTTCTTTTCCCAATACTAAAGAATAATAAAGAGATGCCATTACTCCGTACTGGAATAGATGGAAAGGCTTAGGATCAATATTTGCTCCTGCATCAATTAATATAGAGATATCCTTTAAAGTAGGAATAAAAATAGCAATTCCTGGTCTTTCAATCCCTTTTATCAATCCTAAATTTAAAGTTGCCGCACAGACTACCGCTCCTGTATTTCCACAAGATACAAAGGCATCAATTTTTCTCTCTTTAACCAAATTAACCCCTACAACAATAGAAGAATTTTTCTTTCTGCGAATAGAGGCTGCTGCAGGTTCCTCCATACCTATCTTTTCCTCAACCTCTACTAATTTTTCCTCATCAAAATCTAACCCTAATTTTTTTCTAAACTCTAAATCCTCCTTTGTTCCTATTAAAACTAAATCAGAATCTATCTCTTTTTTTGCCAGATATGCTCCTTTAAGAAGCTCAGAAGGTGCTAAATCTCCCCCGGAAATATCCAATCCAATTCTAAATTTCATCTTTTTCTTTTCTTTTCTCTCTCCATTTTTCTTATTAATCTTCCTTTATAATACCCGCAGAAAGGACACATACGATGCGGAGGCTTTAAATTCTTGCAGTTAGGACAGACTACCAAGGTAGGTATTTCCAATTTATAATGAGTCTGCCTTTTTTTCGTACGGGAATGAGAATGACGGCGTTTAGGATGTGCCATTTTTTACTCCTTTCTTTAAATTACATCTGCATTCTTCATAATTCAGATTTGCCCCACAGCCAGGACATAAACCTTTACAATCTTTGCGACACAATACTTTAAGAGGAAAATTCAAAAGAATTTCCTCACGAATATCCTCATCCACTTCTAAATATTCTCCCAATTGAGCAACATTATAATATAAATCAAACCTCTGTGTTACTTCTTGTCCTACTTCAGTTAAACAGCGCGAACAACTGATAATACGACGAGTTTTTACTTCTGTCTTTACAAGAATTTCTTTTCCTACACGAGAAAAGTCACACTTAATATGAATTTTATCTACAAAATGAATATCGAAACTGTCCATATCCCAATTTTTTGCATTAATCTCTTCCTCAAGAGTTACTGGGGTCTCTTTTATACTTTCCACACTTATTCTCATTTTTTAAATTTTCTTTTTAAAGCTTTAAGTGCCGGAGGTGGAAGAAAATCCTTAAGATCTGCTCCTAAAAAAGCAGCTTCTTTAATAAGAGTTGAAGATAAAAAAGAATAATCCTGATGAGCCATTAAAAATATTGTCTCTACAGATGGAGAAATCTTTCTATTTGTAAGAGCCATCTGAAACTCATATTCGAAATCACTTAAAAGACGCAGACCCCTTATAATACAGGAAGCTTTCTTCTTTTTTGCAAACTCTACAACCAGCCCTGAAAACCCTTCTGCTTTCACATTTTTAAATTTTCTTATTGATTCTTTTACTATTTTTAATCTTTCCGAAAAGGAAAATAAAGTATTTTTTGAAGGATTTTCTGCTACCGCAACAATAACTTCATCAAAAAGAGAGGTTGCTCTTTTAATTATATCTAAATGTCCTCTCGTTATAGGATCAAAAGTCCCTGGATAAATTGCTCTTCTTACCATAAATTAAAAGCTGTGTATCTCCGTAAAACTTCTCATTAATTAAAGAAAGATAAACAAATTCCTTCTTTATCTTTTCTTTATAGAAAAATAAACTTATAATTAATCCATGAGGAGCTAATATATCATATTCATCTAATGTTTGCAAGGTTTTAAAAGCAAGATTTTTATAGTAAGGAGGGTCTAAAAAAATGATATTAAATTTACGATTTTGTCTATAAAAATC
>Ga0190363_1001183_pt1 | contig 15496 bp, 20 predicted proteins | sample 48721867_MG_FD_161272 | JGI IMG/M metagenome (GOLD analysis project Ga0190363, IMG submission 161272) | Hydrothermal vent microbial mat bacterial communities from Southern Trench, Guaymas Basin, Mexico - 4872-18-6-7_MG | ecosystem: Environmental > Aquatic > Marine > Hydrothermal vents >... | reverse complement strand
TCCACTCCTAAGGAAGCAATGTAGTTAACATCTTTATCTATTGCCTCAATGGGGAGTCTGTAAAGAGGTGGCCCTATCCTCATCATTCCTCCTCCACCACTAAGAGAATCAAAGACAACTACGCTATGTCCTTTAAGTCTTAAGAAATAGGCTACTGAAAGACCTGATGGGCCTGCTCCGATAACTGCCACCTTTTTACCTGTTGATGGAGCAGGGCTCTCTTCAAGTGCTTTTTTATAATCTTTTATAATGTCAGCAGTATATCTTTTAAGCCATCTTATAGCAAGAGGCTCTCCTCTCCTACCAACAGAACATGCTTCTTCACAATGAGCCATACATATTCTTCCACAGATTGAAGGTATGGGATTATCCTCAAATATTTTCCTTAAGGATTCATCCTCTTTTCCCTCATATATTGCCTTTATGTAATCGGAAATCTTTAAATGTGCTGGGCAGGCCTCCTCACAAAGTTTACATTCAAGACATCTTTCTGCTTCTTTTTTAGCTTCTTCTTTGTTATACCCCAGAACCTGCTCTATGAAGGAAAGTTTTCTTTCCTCAGGAGGCACCTCCTTCATAGGAATCCTCTGTGGTTCAAATAATGTATATTTTAAGTCTGAGACAAATCCTTCAAAGTTTTCCTTTCTATGAGAAAGATTAGCTTTGAATATTGAATATTCACCTTCAGAGAAGAAATGTTCTTTATCTTTCTTCTCATCCTTGGGAAGATAAACGAAAGTATCTTTTGCATGGTCTATATGAAGGTAATCCCTGGAAAGTTTTAAAGACCCAGGAGGACAGATATCCACACACAGACCGCAGAAACAACATCTTCCATAATCTATCTGAGGTCTTTCATTTTTCTCACCTGGCTTTGGTTCTATTTCAGGAATTTCCACCATAGTAATTGCCTGATTGGGACAGATATCTGCGCAATTTCCACATCCTGTGCATTTATCCCAATCATTAAGGTGAAATCCCCTGTATCTTTTAGATGCTTCTCTCTGCTGGAAGGGGAAAAGAAATGTTCTTGGTTTCTTAAACAAAAACTTTATCGCTTTAAACGGACTTAAAAAACTCCCCCTTTTCATAATATAAATTCTAAATTCTAAACACTAAATTCTAAATAAATTCTAAATTCAAATGACCAAAACTTTTTAAGCTCATTTGCATTTCTCTACTATTGAACCAAATATCTTCATTAGTTCAGTAACTTCCTTAATTAATCTCTGCCTTTCTTTACCTCTCTGTTCATCATTCACTTCTATAAGTCTCAACCAGTATATACTCTCTTTAGATTCCTTCCGACAAATCTTAATTCGCATTGCAAAATCTTTTCTGCTCAAGGATTCATTCGCTTCAATATAATTTGCACCGATAGAGCCAGCAGATCTAACAAGCTGTTTTACTATTTCATTATTGACTGCTGTCTTGGGTAGTGTTTTTACAAATTCAATTACACTTTTTGCAAATTTCAGTGTCCTTTCTTCCAAATCATATTGTTTCGAATTCTGCCTGCCTGCCGAAGTGCTGAAACGAACAGAAACATTAGGATTTTGAATTTGTTTAGAGTTTAGAATTTTGGATTTAGGATTTCTCATTTTAACTGCATCATTTATAAATTCTAAATTCTAAGCACTAAATTCTAAATAAATTCTAAATTCTAAGCACTAAATTCTAAACAAATTCTAAATTCTAAATTCAAATGACCAAAACTGTTTTGGATTTTGAATTTTGGTCATTTGTGCTTGTTTAGTATTTAGTGCTTCGGATTTAGGATTTCTCATTACCCTCATCTATCAATCTCCGGTGCAACTACATATAAACTTATCATTATATTTCCCACATCCGCAATGCTTGAACCCTTTAGAAGCCTGGGTAAAATAAAAAGTCCATGATTAAATGATGGTGTTCTGAAGTACGCCCTATAAGGAGCATTGCCTCCATTACTTACCAGATAAAGCCCAAGCTCCCCTCTTGAAGATTCAACCCTCACATATGTTTCCCTCTTAGGTATTTTCCATTTGAAAGGATTGGGAGTTCTTTCATAAACCTTTCCTTTTGGCATTTTCTCTATACATTGCATTATTATTTTTGCACTCTCAAGCATCTCATCCCTTATAACCAAAATTCTTGAATAGGCATCTCCATCGCTTCTGGTGGGAATATCAAACTCAACCTTATCATACACAAGATAGGGCTCTACCTTTCTTATATCATATTTTACTCCAGTTGCCCTTAAAACCTGACCTGTGGCTGCCCATTCTATTGCCTCTTCCTTTTTAATCTTTCCGATATCTTTTGCCCTTTCATAAAAAATGCGATTTTCAAAAAAGGTCTCATTATAATCAGGAAGTTTCTGAGCTAAAGCATGAAGAAAGTGCATAACTTTCTCCTCAAACCCATCGGGTAAATCCCTTCTTACTCCTCCAGGGAGGACATAGATATGATAAACCCTTCCTCCTGTCAACTCCTCAAATAAATCAAGTATATAGTCTCTGTCTGCCATTGCCCATTGTGCAGGAGTATCAAATCCCAGCATATTTGCATATGCCCAGGCGCCGAAAAGATGCGAGGCTAACCTTGCCAGTTCTAAGACAATTGTTCTTATATATTTTGCCCTTTCAGGTATTTCTATATTTGCTAATTTCTCCACAGCCATAGCATAAACTGCCTCCATAGAATCAGGTTCAATAACATTTATCCTGCAAACAAAAGGAAAGTTCTGAATCCAGTTTCTCAACTCCATTAGTTTCTCAAATCCTCTGTGAAGATAACCTGGGTTGGGGATTGCTTCCAGGATTCTATCCCCTTCAACTTTTAAGGTTATACTAAAATTTCCCACCATTCCCGGATGCTGGGGACCAAAGTAAAGTTCAAGTTCTCTCATAGTAAAATTAAATTCTAAATTCTAAGCACCAAATTCTAAATAAATTCTAAATTCTAAACACTAAATTCTAAACAAATTCTAAATTCTAAATTCAAATGACCAAAACTGTTTTGGATTTTGAATTTTGGTCATTTGTGCTTGTTTAGTATTTAGTGCTTCGGATTTAGGATTTCTCATTTTCACTCTCAACTCTGGGAATTTTATCAAAAACCTCTTTAACATATTCTCTTGTATCAAAATCTTTTCTGAAAGGAGGAATGCTCTGCCAGTTTTCAAGGAATAAGGGAGAAAGGTTCGGATTTCCTTTAAATTTCACTCCAAATAACTCATGAATTTCTCTCTCATAAACTTGAGCATTCTCAAAAATCTTAATTATTGTCTCTATTTGCGCATTCTCCCTTCCAATTCTTACCTTAACCATTATATGAAGAGGACTGTTAAGGGAAGCAACCTGATATATAAGTTCAAACTCTCCCTCCTCTATCCAATCCACACAGGAAATCGCCTTAAGTTGCCTGAATTCTTCGCTTTTTAAAAATTCCAAAATGGGCAAAAGATTTTCCTTTTTTGTCTTTACCACCATCCTATTTCTTTCAGGAAATTCAACCCGGGTATCTTTATAAATTTCTTCAATTTTTCTTTTTAATTCTTTATTCATTCTCATTTTCATCTACAGGATAAAGAGGAGGCCATAAAAGCCCTCCAAACAGTTTCTCCTGATTTCTTCTATAAAATTTATAGTTCTTTCTGTATCTTATATAGCCTGTAGCTGCTCCTTTATCTATCATCATCCACAATTTGGTTACAGCAATAAATATTGCCTCAGGTCTGGGCATACATCCTGCAATCCATCCATCTATGGGAATATATTTATCAATGTGTTTTATCGTATTATAAGAATCCCAGTACATTCCTCCATTTATAGGACAAGAGCCGAAGGCAACAGTATATTTTGGTTCAGGCATCTGCTCATATGTCCTTATAATTGCCTTAAGAGTTTTAAGAGAAACATAGCCTGTAATCATAAATAAATTCGCCTGGCGAGGAGTTGCTACAGGAATTACTCCAAATCTTTCTGCATCCCATCTTGAAGTAATAACCGGAGGTATCTCAATTATTCCGCATCCTGTGCAGAAATAGACCGCCCAGAGTGAGTATTTGTGACCCATCTTACCCGGTTCTTTAATCCACTTTATAATGCTTTTTCTATCCATCTCTCATCTCATAATTTGCGAAACAATCACACCTAAAAAAGCAAATATAGTTGGCCACCTCCATAAATATCTTAATGCCTGCTCTAATCTCAATCGGGGAAAAACCGAATGAATCAAAACCATACTGACAAAAACAACAAGCATTTTTAAAAAGAAGTAGAAGATATTTTCTCCTCCCCCTAAGAATAAATCCACAAAAATTGCAATGGTTATAAATATGCTGAAAGCATGCTGAATGCAAGAAAATGCCAGGTATTTTCCTCCATACTCAACTTGAGGACCTGAGGAAATCTCCTGAGGCGCACTTACTATATCAAATGGTCTTATCCCAAGCATAGCAGGTAGAATCATAAAATATGCTATTCCAGAGAAAAAAAGAGGAGAAAATAATGTCCAGTGGAATTCTTTTTGAGAATTTACTATATCAACGATGGAGATTGTCTTATAAAAACTCATAACAGAGAGGAGTATCAAAAGAAAAGGAACCTCATATCCTAAACTTAAAATCAATTTTCTTGATATTCCAATGCTTATATTCGGGTTTGCCCCCTCTCCTCCCGATAAAGCAATACCCAAAGGCAAAAATAACATCATATAGAGTATTACCAGTAACCCTCCTGAGCTTTTTAAGGGACAGAGCCCTCCCAATGGGAGGAATAAAATCACCACAATTGAACCTGCTAAGGAAAGAATTAATCCCAAATCGAAAAGAACTCCATGGGAGAATCCCTTCTGATGGAAAAGTTTTATCACATCTAAAAGTGGCTGAATTATTGGAGGACCGTATCTGGTATGGATTCTGGCAACAATTTTTCTGAACAAACCGAGGAAGAATACTCCGATAATAAAAGCAAGAAAAGGAGAAAAGATAAATTCAACTACTCTCATAATAAAATTAAAAATTTTAATTTACCATTTTGCATTTTACATTTTGAGTTTTGCATTTCTATTGTTCTCATTTTGCGTTTTACATTTTGAGTTTTGCGTTTCTATTATTACCATATCTTCCCCCAAAGTTTAATGGCAATTAAAATGGCTAAAAATAATACAATATAAGTTACATAATAACCCAGATCTCCACAATATACTTTCCTTATCCTATCGCTTAATCTTCTTCCTGTCTCTACAATTTTTGAATAAAATTCATCTATAAAATCTCTAAAATACGGCTTAATCATCCTGAATAAAGGCTGATAGAATTCAACTGTGTAATTGTATTTATCCTTGGGAATATATGAACCAGCAGCATAACTGTTATCCTGAAGAATTTTTACTCTCTCAGCTCCGCTACGGAATATAATCCAGAAAAATATTAAGGATACTAAAATTGCAGTGAAAATATTTACTAGATTCAATATTCCTGTCTCAGAGATTATACCCCATATATTTACATCTAAGGATTTAAAACCAAAAGATACCCCAATTGAATTTACAACTTTAAGAGGAATTCCAGGAAGAATGCCAAAGAGAATGATAATTAAACTAAGTATGATTATTGGAAATTGCATACTAAAAGGTGCCTTTTCAATATCTTTATATTTTTCAGGAAGTTGTCCTAAGAAAATGTTATGGATAAATTTATAGAGGGAAAGAATAGTTCCCCATGTTCCTATTAATGCAGCAAATGCTAAAAAAGAGTATCCTTTTAGAATTAATGTCTTGTATATTAGCCACTTTGAAACAAATCCATTGGTCAAGGGAACACCAATTAATCCACAAGCACCCACTAATGCTCCCAAAAAAGTAATAGGCATCTTTTTTATAAGTCCGCCCAAAGAATTCAGGTCTCTTACCCCTTTTGTTCTGTATTCTATTGCTCCTACAACTAAAAATAAAAGTGCTATATATGAGGTATGATTAACAATATGAAATATACCACCAACTATTCCTAAACTTGTTCCTATCGCAATTCCTAAAACCATGTATCCACCCTGTCCAATCCCATGCCAAGCCAATAGCCTTTTGGAATCATTTTGAAACATAGCAATAAATGTAGGAATTACTATATTAATAGCTCCTACCCATGCAAGAATATAATGAAAACTGCATAAGCCCTTTCCCAAATTAAGAAAGAGTTTTAATCCTAATATCACATAGAAGATAATGAGAAAACCATACATACCCATTCTTACCAAAATTCCTGAAAGAACTGCAGAAAATGGAGATGGTGCTTCAGAATGAGCAGGAGGAAGCCAGGTATGGAAAGGCCATGTAGCATTTTTTATTCCAAAAGCAACAAGAAGAAGAATAAAGATAAACAAAATATAACCAGAAGAGGCAGAAGAAATTTGGGAAGAGATTTGTGATATATTCAATGTGCCGTAATTTGTATAAAGAGATATCATTGCTACGAGCATACACATAGAACCAATAATAGACATAACAATATATTTCATTCCTGCCTCAAGCGCAGTCCCTCTGTTATAACTTATTAAAAGAAAGGCTGACCAGGACATAATCTCCCAGAAGATATAAAAGGAAAGAAGGTCTGCTGCCAGCACAATTCCCAGCATTCCTGCATTCACCAGAAGCATCATAAAATAATAAAAATCCAGCCTCTCCTTCTCCTTCATATAACTTAAGGAGAATATAACAGAAAAGGTTGTAATGAGTTGAATTGTTATAGCGAAAAACCAAGAAAGTGTATTAATTCTTAAAATGAGAGGAATGCCAAGAAAGGAAAAATACGGGACAACCTCAAATTTTCCGTAAAAATAACTTAAAAATATAGTCAAGATAAGAGATATAAATACAGAAAAGAAATCCCTTAACCGGCGAGAAATTTTCCCAAAAATGTAGGTGAGGAAGGCACCGCCAAAGGCGATGGGAAGCAAAATCTCCAGATTCATCCTAACCTCCAAAAACGGCTTTTATATACTCCAGCCTATTCAGCAATTCTCCTGCACATGAATTTAATATGCCGGTTATCATCTTCGGATACACCCCTATGGAAATAATGAGCATCACCAGAAAAATCATGGGAAGTAAAGCTCCCACTGGAGCCTCCTTTACTCCACCTTCGGATTCAGCAGTTTCTTTAAAATACAACCTCTGAATCACTTTAAAGAAATATGCTCCTTCAATCACTGTTCCCACAAGCACAATACCTGCAAGAGTTGTAAATAAAGAATTTCCTTTCTCAAGTAGAGAACGAATTATCATAAACTTGCTTCCGAACCCCATAAAAGGGGGGAGTCCAATAAGGGAAAAAGCACCTATGCTGAAAGCCAAGGAAGAAAGTGGCATCTTTTTACCCATTCCTTCAAGAGAAGATATCTTTAGCGAACCAGCTTGATAAATCATGTATCCGGCAGCCAAAAACAACAACGATTTGGAAAAAGCATGGGTAAAGATTTGGAATAAGCCTGAAGAAATTCCCTCAACTGTCCCTATACTTAAAGCCAAAAGAATTAAACCCATCTGTCCGATGCTTGAGTAAGCAAGCATCCTTTTTATGTTGTTCTGACTGAAGGCAGAGAGTTCTCCCACCAATAAAGTTATAACTCCTAAAAGTATGAGAAAAAGAAGAATTTGATAAGCACCAAAAATCGTAAATACAACCCTTGCCATTGCGTATATCCCTATCTTTATAGCAATTCCAGAAAGAATCGCACTTATCGTTGAGGGCGCTGAAGAATGAGCATCAGGAAGCCAGGCATTTAAGGGAAAGATTGCTGCCTCTACTCCCAAACCGGTAAGGAAAAGAACAAGAGGAATAAATAAATGTAGGGGATTTATCGTGTTTATATTCTGTGCAATATCTGCCATATTTAACGTTCCGAATTGACCGTAAAGAAGCCCTATAGCAATCAAAATCAATGTGGAACCCACAGAACCCTGAATTAAATATTTTGATGCTGACTCCACCCCTGCTTTCTCACCCAAATAAGCAACAAGAGCATAAGAGGAGATGCACAAGATTTCATAAAAGACGAAAAGATTGAATATATCCCCGGTTAAAACCACACCCGTTGCACCTGCCAAAAGCAAAAGGTAAAGCATATGATATTTTTCTTCTCTTTTCCCATCCCCTCCAATATAACTCCATGCGTATATTGAAACTAAAAAACCAACAATTGCAATTATTAAAGAAAATATAACCCCCACAGGCCCAACAAATAGATTTATACAAAAAGGAGGTGGAAAACCTCCAAGCAAAACTATGATTGGCTTTCTCATCACAGATGGTAGAAGGGAGAGGGATAAGATAATATTTACCAGAAGAGCAAGGGAAGGAATAAATTTCTCTGCCTTTCGGGAAATGAAACCCAAAAGGGGAATAAAAAAGGCAAAGCCTAAAGGGATAACAATTAAAAGTACAGGATTCATTTTATAAACTCAAAGTTCAAAGTTCAAAACTAACATGAGAAAGCTCAAAGTTCAAAGTTCAAAATTCAAAGTTCAAAACTTCACCTCTTACTTTTTAATTTTGAGTTTTTAGCTTTTAGCTTTGCGTTTTGAGTTTTGAGCTTTGAGTTCTTATCTATTAGTTTTGAGTTTTGAGCTTTTAGTTTTGAGTTCTTATCTACCATCTTTGTTCTTTTATCTTTCTCATATTTAGCGTTCCATAATGCTGATAAAGTCTAATTGCCAGTGATAAAGCCATTGCAATAACCGCCACTCCAATCACAATTGCAGTTAAAACTAAAGCCTGAGGAGTAGGATCAACCATTGCACCCGGATTTATCCCTGGTTTGGAAAATATGGGTGCGGTTCCTTTCCTTATATAGCCGATAGATATGAGGAAAAGATTAACTCCTGTATCCATAATATTAAGTCCAATTATCATCTTAATTAAGTTATGCCTGGTCATAATAATAAAAAGCCCAATAAATATAAGTCCCAATGCTCCTATATAATAAATCATAAAAATTCTAAATTCTAAGCACTAAATTCTAAATAAATTCTAAATTCTAAACCCGAAATCCTAAACAAATCCAAAATCCTAAATTCAAATGACCAAAACTGTTTTGGATTTTGAATTTTGGTCATTTGTGCTTGTTTAGTATTTAGTGCTTCGGATTTAGGATTTCTCATTATTTCTCTTCCATCAAATCATTTATAATTCCTGCTAACTCCGCCCCAACTTTAAATCCAATAGCAATATAAATTAGGGGAATAATCCCTGCGCTAAAAAGAGTATTTGCCACACCTTTGGGTAAAAAATTAAAGAGAAAATATCCACTGAAATAAAGTCCCATAAGTCCAATTATCAAAAATACCAATCCTGCCAGTGACTCTGTCAGCTTGAACCGTTTCTCGTTTATCTCTCTCTTGCAACCCAGATAAATCAGTAAAAACCCTGAAGCTATGATCGCTCCTCCCTGAAACCCTCCGCCAGGGCTAAGGTGTCCATGTAGAAATATATAAGTACCAAAAAGCAAAATAAAAGGGAACAAAAACCTTGAACCCACAGATAAGATAAAACTGGAGGGCTGAATTTCTCTTTTTTCTCTTTTAAAAGTTAAAGTAACCATCCCCAATCCTAAGGCGGCAATAAAAAGAACTGTTACTTCACCCAGAGTATCAAATCCTCTATAATTTAAGACAACCGATGTAACTATGTTTACTGCTCCGGTTTGCTCTATCCCCTTGTTTAAATAATAATTGCCAACCTTTGTTTTTGGAGTTCCAAAGGGAATCTTAAGTAAAGACAGAGTAATCCCTGAAGCAATAATTCCCACCAGGATTAAACTGATAAATTTCCTCACTCTTTCCTCTCTGTTTTCCTTATAGCAATTACAAATATTGCCGTTACTAAACCCGCTCCGATAGATGCCTCAGCCATAGCCACATCAGGAGCCTGAAGAAAATAAAATAAAACTGCTGCTATCAAACTCACTATACCTGAAGCAATTACTGCATTCAGTAAGTCTTTAAAAACACAGGCAGAAATTGCTCCTGCAAGCATTGCTAAGACTAAAAATATAACAAAAACCACCATTCTTTTAAAATTCTAAATTCTAAGCACTAAATTCTAAACAAATTCTAAATTCTAAATTCAAATGACCAAAACTGTTTTGGATTTTGGTCATTTGTGCTTGTTTAGTATTTAGTGCTTCGGATTTAGGATTTCTCATTTATAATCTTCAAATTCCTCGCTTTTATCCACCACGCTTTTACTAGTTAAAGGAACTCCTATCCTCTTTGATGCCCTTCCCAATGCATGATTAGATATAGGATTAGTCAAAAGTATAAATACAGCTATAATTAGACATTTAAAGAGCCATTGAGGCTCCATTATCCCCACGCCAATAACAGTAAAGAATGAACCAAATGTAGTGCATTTTGTTCCTGCCTGGAGTCTGTTATACACATCAGGAAGTCGCCATATACCAAGGCTTCCCAAAAAGAGAAATACTATCCCAATTCCTGTAATTACCTCACCAATTAACTGCATCATTTATAAATTCTAAATTCTAAGCACTAAATTCTAAATAAATTCTAAATTCTAAACACTAAATTCTAAACAAATTCTAAATTCTAAATTCAAATGACCAAAACTGTTTTGAATTTTGGTCATTTGTGTTTGTTTAGTATTTAGTACTTTGGATTTAGGATTTCTCATTTTAACTGCATCATTTATAAATTCTAAATTCTAAATTCAAATGACCAAAACTGTTTTGGATTTTGGTCATTTGTGCTTGTTTAGTATTTAGTGCTTCGGATTTAGGATTTCTCATTTTATAGTCCTTTCTCAATAAATCTTGCTATAGCTACAGAGCCTACAAATGCTAATACTGCATAAACCAAAGATACATCCAGATAAATGTGTCGTTTAAAGATATAACCTAAGAGTACCAGAAAAGCAGTAACCACTGTGGATAAAGTATCCAAGGCTACTGCCCTATCAGAAGGTGTAGGTCCTTTTATCATTCTTAAAAAACAGAAAAAGATCCCCCCTCCTATTATCAGGATAAAGCCCCAGTTAATCATCGTAAAATCTTTATATATAAATAATACGATAAATTGACCAAAAAATTTTTACTTACCCAACCCCATTATTCTTCTTGCTATCGTGCTTACTACTTTATAGCAAACCTTTGTTCTTTCTCTTCTTCCTTTTATTATTCCTGCATCTTTGAGAATCCTAAGATGTTGGGAAATAGTAGACTGGGGCAAAACTAATTTTTTCTGAATCTGAGATACATTACACTCATCTTTTAAAAGTCCCTCCACAATTTTTAAACGGACAGGATGAGCCAGAGCTTTAAGAAGTCTACTTATCTTTTCATATTTATCCGGTGACCACATTTTGAGGTCTACCTTCTAAAAACCTGAAAATATTACCTACTGTGGTCTCTAAAATTCTCTCCAGCGCCTCCTGACTATAAAAACCTATATGAGGAGTAAAGACAACATTATCCCTACTTAAAAGAATATGGCCCTTTACAAGATTAGCGAGTACTTCTAACTTCTTTTTATCATAAAGGAGTTGTTTTTCTTCTTTAATCAATTCCTCTCCCTCTAAAACATCCAAGCCTACACCGGATAAAATTTTTTTATCTAATGCTTCAATTAAGGCTTCAGTGTCCACAACTGCTCCTCTTGAGGTATTTATAAGAATTGCTCCTTTCTTAATCAAATTTATATTCTCCCGGTTTATTAAGTGATGTGTAAATTTGTTATAAGGAACATGAAGAGTAATAATATGAGAATTTCTCAGAAGATCATCTAAACTTACATATTTAAACCCCAAAACTTCTGCTAAAAATTTATTCTGATGAGTATCAAAGGCTAAAACCTGCATCCCAAATCCTTTAGCAATTCTTATAACATGTAATCCGATATGTCCTGCCCCAATAACTCCTAGAGTTTTATCTTTCAAATCAAAACCTTTTAATCCCTCAATAGAAAAATCGCCTCTCAGTGTTCTTAAATATGACTTATGGACATTTCGGGATAAAGATAAAATTAAAGCAAATGTATGCTCAGCAACCGTATTTTCTCCATAAAAAGGAACATTACAGACTGAAATTTTTCTTTTTTTTGCTTCTTTTAAATCAATATGGTCAAAGCCAGTAGAACGGGTAGTAATTAATTTTAAAGAAGGAAGGGAGGAAATTACCTCTTTATTTATCCTGGAATAAATGAATACTGATATAACATTAAATTTCTTAGCTATCTTCCAATTGCTCTCTTCTAAGGCAAAAGGATAAAACTCAAGGGAAAAATTCTTCAATCTCTTTTTTAAAATTTTTTTCTCCCAATCTTTTACTTCAAAAAACCCTATCTTCATTTAAATTTTTTTGCTGCATCCTGAGCAGCTAAAACTAAAGAATACATTGTAGGAGCAGAAGTTAAATAAGGGTGAGTAGCCATCTGCAGAGTTTCTAATTCTGAGAAAGAGACTCTTTTCTGAATTGCTACACCAATAGTATTGATTAGTTCTCCACAGGAAATACCCCCACAAACTTGCCCCCCCATAATAATTCCTGAGTGTTTAGAAAATATTAATTTTACTTTGATTTTCTTTGCTCCAGGAATAGTAGAAGGATGTTTATCTACCCCTTCAAAGTTACCAATCACTACCTCAAATCCCTCATCTTTTGCTGTCTTCTCTGTCAGTCCTGCAGAGCCTAAAACTAAACCATCGATATAAGTAGAATAAATCCCTACAGTTCCTTTATTCTCTCTTACTACCTTAAGCTGATATAAATTCGCTCCTGCAATTCTTGCCTCTGATGTAGCAATTGAAGCAAGCAAAACAGGGGCATCTTTTCTTGTAAAAAAATCACGCTTTCCTGCACAATCTCCTACAGCAAAAATATCTCTATCTTCGGTTCGCATATATTCATCTACCCAGATACCTTTTCCTTTTCCTAAAGGAAGCTCGCATTCTCTTGCTAAATCAGTATTAGGAGAAGCACCGATTCCCAGAATTAGGCAGTCTACCTCAAGTGTCTTTCCATCAGAAAATCTTACTTTCTCTACTTTCCCCTCTCCTTCAAATTCTACAACTTTTCTATTAGTTAAAATATTTACCTTCTTCTCTTTTAACTTTCCTTCAGCAAGATGGGAAAATTCTTCATCAAAAGAATTTGATAAAAGATGAGGAAGGAGTTCTGCAAGATAGACATTTTTCCCCTCCAACTTAGAAATCTCATCAGCAAACTCTATTCCAATAAACCCTCCTCCTAAAACTAATATATTTTTTGCTTCTTTTACTCTTTCTACCACTTTCTTAAGATAGTCTAAATCCTTATAAATAGGAAAAATATTCTCTTTTTCAATCCCTAAAATAGGAGGCTTTATTGGCTTTGAACCTAAAGCTAAAACTAATTTTTCCCAACTTATTACATCATCGTTCTGGGTAAAAACTTTCTTCTCTCTGCGTTCTATCTTTACTACTTTATCCACAATTACCTCAACCCCCATATCCTCCAATCCTTTAGTAGAAAGAATATTCTCTTGAGGGTCTTTTAAGCTAAAAATCATATAGGGAATTCCACAGGGAATAACTCCTTTTTCCTTCTCTTTTATAAGAGTAATTTTTTTATCAGGATAGTATTTTTTAGCAGTGGAGGCACACACTATCCCTGCCGGCCCTCCACCAATTATCAAAATCTCTTTTTCTTTCTTCATCATCCCTCCTTAATTAAATATTTTCCTTAAGATCTTCTCAAACCTTTCTCCTACAATTCTTGAAGCTTCTTTTAATTCAGAAGATTTAACATCTATCCAGTGAATAAGAAGCTTATCTTCTTTTATATCAAGAGTAAATGTTCCTGGAGTTAAAGTAATAGAATTTGCTAAAATAAGTTTTGCTATATTCTGCTTTAGATTCGTCTTTATAATCACAATCCCCGGTTTTATAGGCATGCGAGGATGAATAACTCTGTAGGCAACATCTAAGTTTGCTTTTGCTATCTCTTTAAAGAGAACAATCAAATAGATGAAGAAAAAGTAAATCCTTCTAAAACTTAAAAAAGGAAGCCCCAGATTAAGATATAACTTATTTAAAAATAAAGCTAAAACAAAACTTACAAAGCCTCCTAAAAATATCTCCTCTTTTTTTAAGGGAAAAGTTAAAGCCAACCAGAAAAAAAATAAAAAGACAAAAATATAGAAAAAATTTTTAAACTTTTCTCTCATTTCTTTTCAAAAAAAATATTAAACTTTCCAATTCACAAGCCATATCTACATTAGAAACAAAAACAGAAGAAGGTACCTTTAATATAAGAGGAGAAAAATTAAGAATTCCTCTAATTCCTGCAGCAACTAATTTCTCACTCACTTCCTGAGCAGAATGAGGAGGGGTACATAAAAGAGCTATTTTTACCCTTTTTCTTTTTATAATAGTTTTCAACTTTTTCATATCTTCAACTTTTACCCCTTCAATTACTTTTCCGACTTTTTTCTTATCAATATCAAAAGCGCAGACGATTTTTATATTGAATTTAGAAAAACCTTCAAATCCTAATAAAGCCTGACCTAACCTTCCTACTCCTACTAAAGCTATTTTCCATTCTTTATTCGTCCCTAAAATTTCTTCCAACTCTTTTATTAATCGCCCGACCTCATAACCCACCCCTCTTTTTCCAAATTCTCCAAAATAAGATAGGTCTTTTCTAAACTGTGCGGAGCTAACATTTAAAAGAGGAATTATCCTATCTGAAGAGATAACTTCAATTCCTTTTTCTTTAAGTCTTTTTAAATTTCTCAAGTATAAACTTAATCGTTTAATTGTATCAAAAGAAAAACAACTTTTTTTAGTACAGATTCTTTCTCTCTCCATTTGTTCCTGTTTTCACAAATATATCAGAAATCCTCTCTTTGTCAAGAACTTTTCAAAGTACTTTAGAAAAGTACTTTCCCAAATTTTGTGCAGATAAGGATAAGTAATTAGCTCTTTGAAATAATAAAATAGCCTCCTGAGAAAGGAGGCTTAAATGAAGTATAGAGTAATTAAATTTAAACGTCTTCCTATTCTTTTTTACGATACATTAAAAATCAACCTGTGTTCTTAGGCCTCCCACTACAATTGTATCGTTTCCATTTATCACATCTTTGCCATAAGGATTCCAGATAACCTGCAAATCAAGGCTTATAGTTAAATGCTCATTTACCTTAGAGCTGTAATAAACTTCTAAATGTTTTTCTGACGTTGCCTTAAGGTTATTTGTCTCTTTATAATCATCGGAAAGTATTATCTCGCTGAAAGCAATAGCAAAAGTATCTTCACTTCTTCCCCAGAGACTTCCTGCAAGCTGAACACTTGCACTCCAAGAGTACTCAAGAGAGATATCAGAACTTTCCGCATATACTTTGGGATTTTGATATGGTCTTTGTCGTTCAGCCATCCATAAATCCTGTAATTGCCCGGCCTATCAAAAAGATTCGGTTTAAAGTTAAACTGTCCGAAGAACACACTATCAAAAAAATTCTCCCA
>Ga0190363_1001182_pt1 | contig 15496 bp, 13 predicted proteins | sample 48721867_MG_FD_161272 | JGI IMG/M metagenome (GOLD analysis project Ga0190363, IMG submission 161272) | Hydrothermal vent microbial mat bacterial communities from Southern Trench, Guaymas Basin, Mexico - 4872-18-6-7_MG | ecosystem: Environmental > Aquatic > Marine > Hydrothermal vents >... | reverse complement strand
TTGGAGGTTGAAGCATATCTGTATAAACTAGTTTTCCTTTCCAAGTTTTAGCTGAAACCATTTTTTCTTTTGCACTTAAAGCTGAAGGTAAACTGTTGTTTTCAGGGTAAGCTAAAATAAACCAGTCTTTGTTTGAAGCTATCTTAGCAACTAATTGACTTGTTCCTCCACTACAAACAAAAACAACCATAGCATCAGCATCCTCAATTTTTAATTGGAAAAATTCATCAATACTACTTACTGGTTTTTCAAAACTTAAAACTTCCACATCTTTACCAAAAATTTTTTTAATTTTTTTAAATGGTTTTAAAATTTTTTCCTTATGAATTTTTGACATTACTGGAATGATAAAAATTTTCGGTTTTTTCATGGAAATTCCTCTATGATAAGGGGTTGGTTGCAATTAATTTAAAATACTCAATCCAACAAATAAATTAAACTTAGAGAGTTAAAGGAAAAATTTATTTTTTGATTATTAATGGTGAAAACAAAAATTGAGAAAAACCATTCCAATTGCCCAACCTGTTATTGGGAAAGAAGAAATCGAAGCTGTTGTTGGTGTTTTAAAAAGTGGAGTTTTAACTTCAAAATTTGGGGATGGTCCTTACTCAAAAAAGTTTGAGGAAAGTTTTGCTAAATATGTTGGTGTTAAGTATGCGGTGGCTATGAATTCCGGAACAGCTGCACTTCATGCAGCCTTGCTTGCTGCTGATATTGGAAGTGAGGATGAGGTTATTGTTCCAAGTTTTACTTTTGTTGCAACTGTTGAGGCTGTTGTTTTGGCAGGTGCAAAACCTCGTTTTGTAGATATTGACCCAAAAACTTACACCATAGACCCTGTTGCAATTGAAGATTCTATTACAAGTAGAACATCAGCAATCATTCCAGTTCATATGTATGGTTTAATGGCTGACATGGAAAAAATCATGAAAATAGCTAGAGAACATGACCTTACAGTTATTGAAGATGCTGCTCAAGCTCTTGGTTCGGAACTTGGAGGGAAAAAAGCTGGTTCCTTTGGAGATTTCGGGTGTTTTAGCTTTTATGCATCTAAAGTTATTACAACTGGGGAAGGTGGAATGGTTGTTACCAATAGAAGAGATAATGCTGAAGCCTTATACTCTTTAAGAAGTCACGGGTTTGGTAGACATTTCTCAAGTGAAAGATTAGGTCATAACTACCGTATGCCTGAAATTGCTTCAGCTATCGGATACTACCAACTTTTAAAACTTCCAAGATTTTTGGAAGCAAGAAGAAAAAACGCAAACATTTTAACAAGTATACTTGAGGATGTTGGTAGACTTGAATTACCTTTTGAACCTCCAGGCTACAAACATTCATGGTATGTTTATACTGTTAGGTTAAAAGGTTGTAGAGCTGGAGAAAGAAATAAGGTTGTAGCTAAACTTACCAGTTCAGGTATTCAAGCAGAAATCTATTATGCAACCCCAGTTCATATGGCTCCCTATTATAGAAGAAAATTCGGGTTTAAACCTAAGTCTCTACCCAAAACTGAAGCTGCTGCAAGACAAGTTTTCTCACTTCCAGTTCATCCTGGATTAACTGAAGAAGACCTAAAATATATTGGGCAAAAAATTAAGAAGATTGTTGGATAAATTTTTTGACAGTTTTAACTATTTCTCTTAAAGATTTTCCTGTTTCTGAAGCTATCTTTTTAAGGTCTTCAAATTCTGGTTTGGTTTGAATTATTTTTCCGGTTGGGTCTTTTGCAATTTTAACTTTAATCTTGAAGGTTTTACCGTTAATGTTTAAGATGTATGGTTGGATTTCTCTGTAAAGAATGAATCTTTTACAAGGATAAACTCTTACACCCAATGTTCCTGTTTCATCAAAAATCAAGTTTACCATTTTTTCCATTTTTTCCATTCTAGTTATGGTTTTAACCACAAACACGGGTCTACCTTTTTTCCCCATACATGGAGTTACAAAAACATCTTTAGCACCTTCTTTAAACAATTTTTCAATTAAATAGCCTACAACTTCACCATCTACATCATCTAGGTTTGTTTCAATTATGTAAATTTCATCTTCAAAAAATTTGTTTAAAGGTTTGCCAACAACAATTCTTAAGATGTTTGGTAAAAACTCAAAATTTTTTTCACCAGCACCATATCCAATCCTTATTCCTTTCATTAAAGGAAAGTGGTTAATAGGTTTAGCTAAACATGTAAGAATGGAAACACCAGTAGGTGTTGCCAGTTCCTCCTCAATGTTTGTTCCTTTGAAAGGAAATTTTTTTTGGGTAAGAATTTCTAGGGTTGCTGGAGTTGGAATGCTTAAGGGTCCATGGGTTGTTTGAATGTTCCCTCCACCAACACAAACAGGTAAAGAATAAACCTCAAAATCTTCAAATACCTTTAAATCTTCTAATGCCACAGCAACACCTAAAATATCCGCTAAAGTATCAGCAGAACCAGTTTCATGTAAACGTAAATCCTCAATGGTTGAACCATGAATTTTAGCTTCAGCTTTAAGAAGGGTTAAAAGACAATCTAAAACAAAATTTTTTGTTTTATTTGAAAAATTGGATTCATCCAAAAATTTTTTTGTAGCTTCTTTTAATTCTCCACCCTTTCTAAAAGTAAATTTTTCCTCAGTTTTAATTTTAACCCTAATCCCCCTAATTTCACCTCTTGTTGTTTCTTTAACCTCCAATTTTATTTTTTCACAGTTTCTAAGATAATTTGGGATTTTTTCTATAGTTTGACTAACTAGTTTTTTGTTTGCTCCAAGACTTATCAATGCACCAAGAACCATATCTCCAGAAATTCCTGCTTGTTGAGGGTCTATAACCATTAGTTTTTTAAAGCCCATACCAGTTAACCCTAAAATATTTATTGTAAGCTTTAGGCTACCTATTTTAGAATGGTTATTGTTTGGGATAAACTTTGAGTAGTTTGGATAAGATTTTAAAAAATTTTAAAGATGGAAAAATCTCTTTAGATGAAACTAAAAAACAGTTGAAACTTCTTACTTTAAAAAACATTGAAAATTTGGCGAAGCTTGATTTAGGTAGGTTTACTAGAAAAAAGCTTCCTGAAATTGTTTATGCTGAAAATAAAACACCGGAAGAAACCTTAAAAATTGTTGAGGAAATGGTTAGGGAAACAGGGAAAGCTTTGATTAGTAGAGTTTCAGAAAAACATGTTAAAAGACTTAAAAAATTAAGAAAAATTTTTAGGGTTAAAATTTATAGGAAAGCTAGGATGGTTGTTGTTTCTAGGAAAAATTTTAAAACTTTAAAAACTGGAGGAAAAGTTGGTGTTTTAACAGCTGGAACAGCAGATATTCCTGTTGCTGAAGAAGCTGTTGTTGTAGCCGGAGAGATGGGTTGTAAAGTTTTAAAGGCTTATGATGTTGGAATTGCTGGTTTTCACAGACTTTTTCAACCTCTCAAAAAAATGTTAAAGGAAGGTGTGGATGTTTTAGTTGTTGTTGCTGGGATGGAGGGAGCATTACCATCTGTTGTTGCAAGTCTTGTGGATTGTCCTGTTATAGGTGTTCCAACATCGGTTGGTTATGGCTATGGGAGTGGAGGGTATGCATCTTTAATGTCTATGCTTCAATCATGTAGTCTTGGTTTAGTTGTGGTTAACATTGATAATGGTGTTGGTGCAGGAGCTTTTGCATCTTTAATAGCAAACAGGTTGGCTGAGGCAAGAAAAACTATAAAATAAAAAAATTTTTGAATGATAAAAGGGAAAAGTTAAGCTGTAAATCTAAGTGTCAAAAATGAGGATAGTTTTAGTTCAACCACCCATTTCAACAGAAATTGAACTTTACTCAACAGCTGGAATAGTAGCCCCACCTATGGGTTTAGCTTATCTTGCAGCCATTCTTGAAAGATATGGTTATAACGTAGAAATTTTGGATGCTTCTGTTTTAGGACTTAATCATGAACAGGTTTTGGTTGAATTAGAACGTCGAAAACCAGACCTTGTTGGAATAACAGCAACAACAGCTATGATAAATAGTGCTTTAGAAGTAGCAAAAAATGTTAAGAAAAATTTACCTGAAACTTTTGTTGTTTTAGGTGGTGCTCACGTTACATTTGCCTATCAAACAGTTATGAAAGAGAACCCATATGTTGATGTTGCATGCATTGGGGAGGGTGAACATACACTTCTTGAACTTGTTCAAACTCTTGAAAAAGAAAAAAACATAGAAAATGTTAAAGGAATAGTTTTTAGAAGAAATGGAAATCTAATAAAAACTCAGCCTAGACCTTTTATAGAAAATCTTGATGAACTGCCTTTTCCAGCCCGTCATTTACTACCCATGGATAGGTATAAAGCTTTTGGTAAAAACATGATTCTTGGAACAATTTTAACCAGTAGAGGATGTCCATTTAACTGTATTTTTTGTTCATCTTCGCTTCTTTTCGGTAAAAAGTTTAGGGCTAGAAGCCCAAAAAATGTTGTGGATGAGGTTGAACAATTTCAAGAAACCTACAAAACAAACTCTATAGAGTTTGTTGATGATACTTTTACGTTTGACAAAAAAAGAGCTGAAGCAATATGTAAAGAAATTATGGATAGGGGATTGGATACTCAGTGGGTTTGTTCATGTAGAGTTGACTTAATAGATAAAGAACTTATGAAAGTTTTGAAGAAAGCTGGATGTAGAATGATCTATTTTGGTGTTGAATCTGGTGTTCAAAGGGTAGTAAATCTTATTCGTAAAGGAATAAAGCTTGAACAAGCTGAAAAAGTTATGCGTTGGGCTAGGGAGGTTGGAATTGAAACAGTAGCTTCATTTGTTATAGGGATTCCTGGCGAGACATGGGAAGAAGCTTTACAAACGATAAAATTTGCAAAAAAACTTGACCCGGATTATGCACAGTTTTCTATAGCAACACCTTTCCCAGGAACTGAGCTTTATCAAATAGCCAAAAATAATGGTTTACTTTTAACTGAGGATTGGTCTAAATATACGGTGCTTAAACCTGTTATGAAAACAAGGGAGCTTTCTGTTGAGCAACTTCAAAAACTGATAAGAAAAGCCTATTTTAGCTTTTATTTAAGACCAAAAGTTATTTTAAGATACTTGTTAAAAGGTCATTTTAAAGAATTGGTTGTTAATGTTTTAGGTAACTATTTTTGGAGAATGGTTAAGTCAAAAATTGGGTTAAACCCTTAATATTTTCTTTCTTTTCTTCCAGAAACAAAAAGTTGAGCACAAAAAGGTATTATTTCACCATCTCTCTCCTCATACTGGATAACAAAAGATTTTGCATTAGGATAAACTTCTTTAATGTATTCCTCTATTTCATCTGAACCTAAACTTATAATGTTTTTAGGTATGTTTATACTTGTTCTTCTAACTTGCATATGTTCTATTTGAAGGGTAAAACTATTATCCCTTTTTAGGATTGTATGGATGATTAATGGAACACGTATAAATTTTGTTTCAATCCTTGTTTTTTTCTCCTCAAGCTTCAAAAAATTTTCCTCCCAACACAACATTCTTAAAGAACGTTTACAAGCTAATTTTAAGTTTTGATGCTATATAACTTTAGTTGAAAAAATTTAAATTTTTTTCTTAAAATTTTCAATTAATCAACCTTTTCCGTACTGGTTAAAGGAAAAATTTCCTCAATTATATAGGTTAAAAACTCCTCTGGTGAAATCCTGTTAAATATGGTTACAATACCATTTCCTGTTAAACCAACAACATAACCATGTTTTTTGGATGTTATAACCACATACCACATAGACCCGTGGGAAAGAAAATCCATGTAAAGAGATGTGTTAGCTAAATTTTCACCATAAAGTGAAAGTTTTTCAATGTTGGGGATGTCAACATCACTAAAAAATATTATTTTTGTTCCCTCAAAATTTTGTTCATGATATTTTTTTAGATTTTCAGGCGGAATTTTAATTTCTACAACAAATCCTAACTCTCCAAAAATAATTCTGCTTAAAAGATTTGCAAGATTGTTTGCTTTTCTTTTTTTCTCTAAAACTGTTAATAAAACATTTCCACCATACTCATAGAAAAAGAAGGATGATTCAACAGTTCGAGGTATAGGTTTTACTGTATCTTTTTGACGTATATGAATAATTTCATCCCTCAAAATTTTTCCTTCAAGTTTACCAAGTTTTAAGTTTAAATCTCGAATTTCAGTTGTAAGAGTTAACTCAAAATCGTTTTCCCTATATTTTTCTTCCATTCTAAAATTTTTTAGCTTATCAGCTAAACCTTCTAATGTTACTTTTTCCTTTAACCTAAAAATTTTTCCAGCTAAAACCAATGTCCCACAATCTAAACATAATCTTTTCTTTTTTAAATTCTTCTTCAAACAAAAAAATTAAGTTTTAAATGACTTAATCTACCTTCTTAAACTTAAATTGTGGAGCATTACAAATAGGACAGGTTTCTGGTGATTTTCCCTCAGCTATATAACCACAAACCATACAAACATAATATTCAGTAAATCTTTCTGCTATTAAATGGTCTAATGCTTTTTTGTAAAGTTTAGCATGAACAGCCTCAACATCACGAATTTGTGAAAAAATTATAGTAGCTTCCTCCTCAGCTTCTTTCTCTGCTTCCTGTAACATTTTAGGGTAATAAATTCCTGTAACCTTTGATTCTGATTGAAATGCCTGCTCCAAATTAGTTTGAGTATCTTTAACAACCTCTAACAATGTAAAATGTCGTCGAGCATGAACACTCTCAGATGTAGCTACAGCCCTAAACAGATAAGCTATTTGAGGTAACCCCTCTTCCTCTGCTTTTTGAGCAAACATTAAAAGTCTTACATAAGCTTTTGCTTCCTCAACAAATGCTGTATGTACATTTTTAGCAGTTTTTTCTTTCAATTTTTTCCCTATTTTCTTTGGAATTTAAAGTAAATTAAACTTTGTTAATGTAGGATAAAATAACCTTTTGATTAGATGATTTAGGCAGTAATAAAGGCTAAAAGCAGTTATTCTAGTAATATTGTAGGGTAAAGAATGTATAAAAAGAAGTTAACTCTTTAATCTTTTTGAGGCGTAAAAATTGAGTTTAGAAGTTTGGGCTGAAAAATATAGACCTACTAAGTTAGATGATGTTATTAATCAAAAACATGTAGTTAGCAGAGTTAAAGTTTTTGTTGAGGAACGTAACATTCCACATATGCTTTTTGCTGGTCCCCCGGGAACAGGTAAAACTACGCTTGCTCTTTGTATTGCTAGGGAGCTTTATGGAGACCAGTGGAGACAGAATATATTAGAAACTAATGCTTCGGATGAGCGTGGAATAGATGTTATTAGGGGTAAGATTAAGGATTTTGCTAGAACAATAGCGCTTGGAGGCGCAGAATACAGAATGGTAGTTTTAGATGAGGCTGATGCTCTTACAGCTGAGGCTCAACATGCCTTAAGAAGAACTATGGAAACCTATTCATCAACTGTTCGTTTTATTCTTATTTGTAACTACAGCAGTAAAATTATTCCTCCTATTCAGAGCAGAGCAGCTGTATTTAGGTTTAAAGCTTTATCGGAAGCTGATATTAAGGAGTTTATAGGTAGAATTGTGAAAGGTGAGAAGCTTAAAATTGATGAGAAAGCTGTAGATGCTATCGTATATCTTTGTGAGGGAGACCTTAGAAAAGCTGCAAATCTTCTTCAAGCAGCTTCAGCTTTAGGAACAAGGATAACGGAAAGTATTATTTATGAAGTGGCATCTCAAGCTAGACCGGATGATGTTAAAAAAATGCTTGAGTATGCTTGTAAGGGAAAATTTAAGGATGCTAGGGGGCTTCTTCATAGAATGCTTGTAATGCAGGGACTTGCAGGAGAGGATGTAGTAAGAGAAATTCATAGACAAATTTACGGGTTAAACCTTCCGGAGGAAGCTAAAATTAAGCTTGTTGAATCTTTAGGTGAGTACGAGTTTAGAATTTCAGAAGGTGCAGACTCTCTAATCCAGCTTGAAGCTTTTCTTGCTCAACTTGCTGTCTATGGAGGTAAAACTTTAAAATAGTGAGAAAAAATTGTGGACTGTTAAATATAAGCCTAAAAATCTTGGGGAAGTAGTAGACCAAACTGAAGCCAAAGAGAAACTTTTAAGATGGTTTAAAAATTGGAAACCTGGAGGTAAAGCCGCACTTTTATATGGGCCTCCAGGAAATGGTAAAACTTGTACTGTTGAAGCTTTAGCATTGGAGAAAGGTTTAGACCTTCTGGAAACCAATGCTTCTGATGTAAGGTCTGAAAATAAAATTGAAAGGTTTCTTGGTAGGAGTGTCAAGGAAGCTTCGCTTTTTAAGGTTGGAGGCAAAATAATCTTAGTTGATGAGGTTGATGGTTTAGAAGCTTCTGTGGATAAAGGTGGAATGCGTGCTATTCTTAGAATAATAAAAGAATCAGCTTTCCCAGTGGTTTTAACAGCTAATGACCCTTGGGATAGAAAACTTTACGAGATTAGAAATTTTTGTGAACTTATCGAATTTAGAAGTATACCAATAAGAGACATAGTAAGAAGGCTTGAATACATATGTAAAAGTGAGGGGATTAAAGCTGACCTAAAAATTCTTCATATGATAGCTGAGAAAAATCAAGGAGACCTTAGGGGTGCTATTCTCGACCTTGAAACTATTGCTCAAGGTAAAAATCAAATAACCTTTGAAGACTTAGAAGTTTTAGGGAAAAGGGAAAGAGAAACAGATATTTTTGAAGCTTTAAAAAACATTTTTAAAACTCATTCAGCACTTTCAGCCAAGCTTTCTGTTAGTAATGTAGACATGGATCCAAGTGAGATTTTTTGGTGGATTGAACAAAATGTGGCTAATGAATATGAGAAACCGGAAGACCTTGTTAAAGCTTATGAGGCTTTAGCTAGAGCAGACCTGTTTCGAAGCAGAATAATTCATAGGCAAAATTGGAGGATGCAAGCTTACATGGTAGACCTTATGACAGCTGGAGTTTCCCAAGCAAAAAAAGAGACTTACAGAAAATTTACCAGATATCAAAGACCTGAAAGATTAAGTTTTTACTCTAAAACAATGATTGAAAGGGGAAAATTAAATAATGCTTTAAAACGTATAGCTTTAAAACTTCATTGTTCAACCAGAAAAGTTAAAACAGAATTTTTACCCTACCTACTCTACCTAATAAAACAGAAAAAGGAGTTTAAGGATAAGCTAGCTTCAACCTTTAACCTTACCGAAGAGGAGATAAACCTAATAAAATCCTTCTGCAGTAGTTCTTAGGTTAACTTTTTGATTAAAAATTTAATACTTACTTCCACTATACGGGAAATGTTTAAGTAAGTAAATCTTAGACTCCTACTAAGTTTAATTAGACAGTACAAGAGGAAGGATTTTTAGGTGGTTAAATAATGGATAACCCGTTTAAATTTTTTGATTATAAATTTGACCATCAAAAGGTTAAGTTAATTGCTTTAAGAAGTATTCCAAAAATTAGTTTAGCTGGGGAGGAAATAGGTCCTGTTGAAGAAAATGAATATTTTGAGGTAAAAAACTGGATTGCAGATGAGCTTGTTAAAAATGGTTATGCTAAAATTGTTGCCGAGGAGGAAAGATTAAGCTTAATCGATGTTCAAAAAGCTCAGGTTGTTGAGGCAATTCAAAGTCCAAGACATCTATCAATTTTACCGGAAAATTTTTACCCTAAACTCAGAAAATTGTTAAAGGAGTTGGAGGAAAAAAGCCAAAAAGACCCCACTAAAAAATTGGAATTTCAAAAAATTGTTCAGCTTGCCATGGATATTGTTACTAGTAGACTTAACAAAATTTTAATTCTTGCATCTGCAAGAGAAAAAGATGAAAATTTACTAAAAAATCTAACTTTGGAAGAGAGAGCCTTATATGAGAAGCTTTACCAAACTGTTAATGAGTGGAGAAATCTTATACTAAAATATTAGGTATATAGAAGGGGTTTTGGTTTAAAAATTGGCTGAAACTATAACTTTTAATCCTCAAGAAAAATTTGAAGAATTTTTTAAGCAGGAAAAATATCGTAGTTTAATTAAACAAATGGCTGTTGCAGATAGACGTTCTGTTGTTGTAGATTTTCTTGACCTATCTGCTTTTGATAGTCAACTTGCAATAATGCTTCAAAATAACCCTGAAAAATATCTTAATGAATATGCTGTTCAAGCTCTTAAAGCTCAACTTAGAATAGAAGATAAACAATATGCTGAAATTGTTGATAGACTTTATGTTAGAGTTAAAGGTTTACCTGAAAAAATTTCTCTTAGAGCAATTGGAGCAAAACATATTGAAAAACTAATTTCTTTTGATGGAATTGTTGTTAGGTCAACACCTGTTCGTCCATTGTTGGTTGAAGCTTTGTTCAGATGTAAATGTGGAGCTGAAGTTGTTGTTCCCCAACATGGAACCTTTATTAAACGCCCTGTAAAATGTAATGCATGTGGAAAAGAAAGAGAATCAGGTTTTGAGCTTGATGTTGAAAACTCTAAATTTATTGATTCACAAGAATTAAGAATTCAGGAAAAACCTGAAGACCTACCTCCCGGTCAACTTCCAAGATATGTTGAGGTTTTTGTTGTTGACGACCTTGTTGATGTAGCTAGACCTGGTGATAGAGTTGTTGTAACTGGTATTGTAAAAGCAAGACCTGAAACTATTCCTGGAAAAGGAAAACTTCGGTCTTTTACAACCTATGTTGAAGCAAACTATATTGAAACCTTTGGTAAAGAACTTGAAACTGTAGAAATTTCTCCTGAAGATGAGAAAAAGATTTTGGAAATTGCCAAAAGAGATTTTATTCATCGAGATATCATCAATTCTATTGCTCCCTCAATTTATGGGTATGATGATATTAAGGAAGCTATCATGTATTTATTGTTTGGTGGAGTACCTAAGGTTACTGCTGAAGGTATACCTATTAGGGGGGATATTCACGTTTTACTTGTTGGAGACCCAGGAACAGCTAAATCTCAACTTTTAAAGTATGTTGCAAAAATTGCGCCTAGAGGTTTGTACACTAGTGGTAGAGGAACAACTGCTGCTGGTTTAACTGCTGCTGTTTTAAGGGAAAAAGCTGGTGGGATGGTTTTGGAAGCTGGTGCATTGGTTTTGGCTGATAAAGGTGTTGCTGCAATTGATGAAATTGATAAGATGAGGGATGAGGATAGGGTTGCTATGCATGAAATGATGGAGCAACAAACTGTCAGTGTTGCTAAGGGTGGAATTGTTGCAACATTGAATGCTAGAGCTTCCATTTTAGCTGCTGCAAACCCAAAATTTGGAAGATACGAGGATAGGCTTTCTGTGGCTGAAAATATCGATATACCCATAGTGATTCTTTCAAGGTTTGATTTAATCTTTATTCAAAGAGATTTTCCTGAAAAACCTGTGGACGAAAAACTTTCTGAGCATATTTTAAATGTTCATCGAACAGGTGGAGTTGCAGCTAAACCTCCAATTTCCCCTGAACTTTTAAGAAAATACATTAGTTATGCTAGGTCTAGAATTAACCCTAGGCTTACTGAAGAAGCTGCAAATCATCTTAGACAGTTTTATCTTAAAATGAGGGAAATGTCTGGTGGTGAAGGTGCAGCTATAGCTATAACACCTAGACAACTTGAATCTTTGGTTAGGATTGCTGAGGCTAGAGCAAGAGCTGCTTTAAGAGAGGAGGTTACAAAAATGGATGCTGAAGCTGCTATACGAATAACAAGAAAATTTTTGAAGGATGTAGGGGCTTTAAGAGAGGAAGAAATGGCTGATATAGATGTGATAATGACTGGTAAACCTGCAACTTTAAGAGAAGGATTAACAACAGTAATTAGGGTTGTAGGTGAACTGGAAAAGGAGAAAGGTGAAGCAGAGCTGGAGGAACTTTATTTCAAACTTGAATCCGAATATGGGATGGATAGACGTAAAGCTGAAGATTATGTTAGAAGACTTTTAAGAGAAGGTTCACTTTATCAACCAAAGGATGGGTATGTGAAAAGAACTAAAATTTAAGTTTGCTTTATGGTGAAAAATTTTTGCATGTGATGGAGGTTGATATTCCTTCTGAAGCAAAAAATCTTTTAGTTAAACTTGGTTATGGTGAGCTTTATCCTCCTCAGGTTGAGGCTATAAGAAAAAATGTTTTAGATGGTAAAAAATTTGTTTTAGCAAGTCCAACAGCTTCAGGTAAAACTTTGGTTGCTGAGTTTTGTGCTTTAAAACATATTTTGGAGAGAGGTGGAAAGGTTCTTTATCTTGTTCCTTTAAGAGCATTAGCCTCAGAAAAATATGAAGATTTTTTAAAGTATAGTAGGCTTAAAAAACCTAAAAATGGAAATATTAAAATCACTGTTTCAACTGGTGACTATGATAGTAGTGACCCTTATCTTGAACATTATGACTTAATTATTACAACCAATGAAAAAGCTGATAGTTTACTTAGACATCGAGCAAAATGGTTAAGTGAGGTTTCACTTGTTGTTGCTGATGAAGTTCATTTACTTCAAGATGTAGATAGAGGCCCAACTTTAGAGGTTGCACTTACAAGGCTAAGACAATTAAATCCAAACCTTCAAATTTTGGCTTTAAGTGCAACCATTGAAAATGTTGAGGAAATTGCTAGTTGGCTTGATGCAGATTATGTAGCTTTAGATTGGAGACCTGTACCCTTAAAAGAAGGAGTTCTTTACCATGATGAGGTTATTTTTAAGGATGGTAGTTCAAGAAAAATTGAAAAAATCCATCCTAACCCAACTATAAGTTTAGCTGCTGAAACCGTAAAAAAAGGAGGTCAAGCATTAATTTTTGTTGAAGCTAGGAGAGCAGCAATAAATTTAGCTCAAAAAACAGCTCCAACTATCAGAAAATTTATTTCCAGAACTGAAAAAAGAGTTTTAAAAAATGTTTCTGAAAAAATTTTGGGTGTTGGTGAAAAAACAAGTTTAAGCGAGATTTTAGCCAAACTTGTTGAAGATGGTGTTGCAGCTCATCATGCTGGAATTCATTCAGCCCATAGAAAAATTATTGAGGATGGTTTTAGAGACGGGTTTATTAAGGTTGTTGTTGCAACACCAACTCTTGCTGCTGGTGTTAATCTTCCAGCAAGAACAGTAATAATTAACAGTCATGTAAGATATGAACCTGGTTATGGAAGAATGGAGATTCCTATTCTTGAATATAAGCAGATGGCTGGTAGAGCTGGTAGACCAAAGTATGATGAGGTTGGGGAAGCTGTTCTTGTTGCATCATCACCAGATGAGCAAGAATACTTAATGGAATACTATGTTTGCTCTAGACCTGAAAAAATTTGGTCAAAACTTTCTGTTGAAAGAACTTTAAGGTCTCATGTTCTTGCAGCTATAGCCTCAGATTTTGTTAAAACTGAGGAAGGACTTTTTGATTTTTTTAGCAAAACCTTTTATGCTTACCAGTATGGTGATAAAATTATTCAAAAACCAATTTATTCTGTTTTAAGATATCTTGTGGAAAATGGTATGGTTAAATATGATGGACATAAATTAGACGCAACAGTTTTTGGTAGAAGAGTTTCTGAACTTTACATAGACCCTGAAACTGGTGTAATTATTAGGGAGGGACTTATCCAAAAACCTAAAAACCTGACAGAAATCAGTTTTCTTCATTTAGTCTCCCATACACCAGACATGATTCCTAAACTTTATCCTTACAAAAAAGAAGTGGAAAAGCTTAGAATTTTTCTGGATGAACATAAAGATGAGTTTATGTTTCCACCACCAAATCCATGGGAAAACTACATTGAATATGAGGCTTTTCTTGGAGAACTTAAATGTGCAAAAGTTCTTTTTCACTGGATCGAGGAAACAAAAGAAAATGACCTCCTAGAAAATTTTAAGGTTGAACCTGGAGACCTTTATAGGCTTGTTGAGATTGCTGAATGGTTGTTGTATGCAACCCATGAATTGGCTAAACTTTTTGGTTATAAGGAAGTTCTTCCTGTGGTTGAAGAATTAAGAATCAGGGTTAAACATGGTGTAAAATCTGAGCTTATACCCTTAATATCTTTAGAGGGTGTTGGAAGAGTTAGAGCTAGAGCTCTTTATAATTTTGGCTATAAAAATCTTGAAGCTTTAAAACATGCATCCATAACAGAGTTAATGAGGGTTCCAGGTGTAGGTCAAAAACTTGCAAGAAAGATTAAGGAAGAAGTTGGTGGAAAAATTAAAAAAGAAGAGTTAGAGGGTAAAATTTTAGAAAAAGCAGGAATTCAAGAATCCTTAGAAACGTTTGCTGAGGAATAAAAAACTTTTATTGTTGGATGGTAAATTTTTTAGGGAAATTTAAGGGTTGATTTTGGATGCCCACATGGGGATATTCAATTAAAGGTTTAAATCCTGAAAAAACAGCTATTGCAAGTGGAAGAGATTTAAGAATTTCACCTAAAGCAGCAAGAGAAATTTGTGCAACTATTAAAGGTATGCGATTGGAAGATGCAAAAAAATTTTTGGAGGATGTTATTGCTGGAAAAAAACCTGTACCTTTTAGGAGACATAAAAAGGAAGTTCCTCATAGACGTGGATTACAAGGCTGGTATGCGGGTAAATATCCTAAAAAAGCTTCTAAAGAAATTTTGAAAGTTTTAAATGCTTTGGAGGCTAATGCTGAAGAAAAAGGACTTGATGTTGAAAGATTAAAAATTATTCATGCTGCTGCTCAACGTGGAACAAAAATTAGAAAATATATTCCAAGAGCTTTTGGAAGAAGTACCCCTTATTTTCAACAACTAACTCATGTTGAATTTGCTGTTGAAGAAAAATAAATCTATTCTTTAACTATTTGATTTTGAAATTTTTTAGGGTTGGATTTACATGGAAAATTTACCTTTAAACGGTGTTAAGGTTGTAGACCTAACTCATGCTGCTGCAGGACCTTATTGTACAATGCTTTTAGGATTTATGGGTGCTGAAATAGTTAAAGTTGAACCTCCAACAGGGGATTCTTTTAGAAAAATTTTGGATGATGCTGTTTTTTCATCTGTAAATTTTAATAAAAAAAGTATAGTCATAAACCTTGAAACTTTAGAGGGAAAAGAAATACTTACAAAACTTTTAAAAGATGCTGATGTTTTTGTTGAAAATTTTAAGCCAGGAGTTATCCAAAAACTTGGGTTTGATTATGAGACAGTTAAAAAGATTAATCCAAAAATTATTTATTGTTCACTTTCAGGTTTTGGACAAACTGGACCTTACAAAAATTATCCAGCTTACGACCCTGTAATTCAAGCTTTTTGTGGTTTAATGATGAATACAGGTTATCCGGACCGTCCACCTGCAAGGGTTGGGGCTTCTTTGCTGGATTTTGGAACAGGAACCATGGCTGCATACACTATTGTTTTAGCTTTGCTTTTACGTGAAAAAACTGGTAAAGGACAAAAAATAGATATTTCCCTTTTTGAGGTTGCAACCTCATGGATGGGTTATTGGATAGCTTATTACACTTTAACTGGAAAGATTCCTCAACGTCAAGGTTCAGGAATGCTAAACATTGTACCTTACCAGGTTTTTGAGG
>Ga0190363_1001180_pt1 | contig 15497 bp, 12 predicted proteins | sample 48721867_MG_FD_161272 | JGI IMG/M metagenome (GOLD analysis project Ga0190363, IMG submission 161272) | Hydrothermal vent microbial mat bacterial communities from Southern Trench, Guaymas Basin, Mexico - 4872-18-6-7_MG | ecosystem: Environmental > Aquatic > Marine > Hydrothermal vents >... | reverse complement strand
GAAGAGCTGGGCAGTCCCGAAGGAGCCTCCAAGGGAGCCAGGCGTCAGGCGTCTCGCCGTGGAGGTTGAGGATCACCCCCTCGAATACATCGACTTTGAGGGGGTCATCCCAGAGGGGCAGTATGGAGCCGGAAGGGTCATCATCTGGGATAGGGGCACCTACACCCTTGAGAGCCGTAAACCAGATAAGATCGTCTTCTGGCTCAACGGAGAGAAGCTGAGGGGCCGATATGCGTTGGTGAGGTTTAAGAGGAATCCGAAGAATTGGCTCTTCTTTAAGACGAAGGAAAAGAGTTAGAGGAGGCTCTTCGACAGTTTGGCTGCCACCGTATAAAGCGGATCGACGACCTGGGCTACGCGGATGCGGGCTGTGAGGCTGAGATACATATAGGCATCCATCCTATCCCAGCCATAATCCCTATGCATCCAATCGATGAGTTCTAGGAAGGCTAAGCGAACCGCATCCTCTAGGGGTCTGGCGCTGCAGAGGGTCATGATCTCATCACTGGATTCGACCCTCGGCCAGTTTATGCTATATCCCTTCTCGACGTTGACTCTCAGCTTTACGACGGCTGGAACCTCTACGGCTGTTCCGCAGATTTCCCCGTCGCCCTGGAGGGCATGGACATCGCCGAGCGAGAGTAGGGCTCCTGGCCTGAAGACCGGTAGCATCAATCGGTTTCCTGGCTTCACATCTGGGCAGTCCATGTTTCCTCCGTGGGGGCCTGGCGCTAGGCTTGTTATGGCCTCGAAGGCTGGGGCTACGCCTATGGTTCCTATGAAAGGATCCGCCTTCAGGGTTATGGTTCTGCCGTCCTTCCTCTCAAAGAGGATGCGGTTATCCTCGATTCTGTGGAATTTTGTCTCCGATTCCAATCTTTTCAGCCATCCCTCCAAGGCTCCGAAGCCTGGTATGACGGCTTGGGCTCCGAGTTCTGGGAGTTCTATGTCGAGTATGTCGACGATGAGGGTGTCCCCTGGCTCGGCCCCTTCAACATATATTGGGCCTGTTACGGGGTTTGGTTGGAGCTCTATGCCTCGTTCTATGGCTTGGGCGTAGGTTTGGCCTGGCTTTATGACTCCGCCGAAGGCGTCGTAGGTCTCCACCTCGATGGTTTCCCCTGGTTTTATGGTGGCGAGGGGTTCTACGTAGGGGCTTAGAACTGAGCTGACCTCCACCTTAAGCTCCTCTCTCCTCTCAATACGCCTCAACTCTCTCACCGCATTTAATTTGGCGCTGAGGGGATAAAGGCAATGAATAGGAAAGATTAAATGTCGGTTCTCAGCCCATACATACGGTTCAAGGGGAGGGGTGAGTATTGGCCTTAGAGTATGTATACGCAGCGATGCTCCTCCACAGCGCCGGAAAGGAGATAACCGAGAGTGCGATAGAAAACATCCTCCAGGCGGCCGGCATAGAGCCCGACTCCGTGAGGATCAAGGCCCTGGTGGCCGCCCTCTCGGAGATCGACATCGACGAGGCGTTGAAGGCTCCGCTAGTGACGGCCGCCGTCCCAGCCGCTGCGCCTGAGAAGGCTGAGGAGGAGGAAGAGGAGAAGCCGGAGGAGAAGGCTGAGGAGGAGAAGGAGGAGGAAGAGGAGGACCTCCAGGGGCTTAGCGCCCTCTTCGGCTAGCCTCAACGAGGAGCTGGCCGTCTTGGAGGTTCCACCAGACGAGTTTAAACTACCCTTCTTTGAGGAGAACGGCTTCATAAGGAAGCGGTGCCCCATCTGCGGCAACCACTATTGGACTCAGAACCCCGATCAGGAGACTTGTGGCGACGCCCCCTGTGTTCACTACACCTTCATCGGCAACTCACCTATGAAGACGAGGCTGACAGTCTCTGAGATGCGTGAACGCTTCCTCTCTTTCTTCGAAAAGCATGGCCACGGCAGGGTTAGGCCCTACCCCGTCGTCGCGAGATGGCGGGACGACCTGATGGTGACGATAGCCAGCATCGTTGATTTTCAGCCCTACGTCATCGAAGGCGTCATACCGCCGCCGTCCAACCCCCTAGTCGTCAGCCAGCCCTGTATGAGATTTGAGGACATAGACCTCGTAGGCCCAACCTTCGGGAGACACCTAACCATCTTCGAGATGGGTGGCCATCATGCCTTCAACTATGAGGGGAAACCCGAGATCTACTGGAAGGATCAGACGGTGAGATACCACCATGAACTCCTCTGCGATGAGCTGGGCGTCCCCTCAGAGATGGTCACCTATAAGGAGGGACTCTGGTCTGGAGGCGGCAACGCGGGCTACGACCTGGAGGGATGCGTCGCAGGCCTGGAGGTCTCAACCCTCGTCTTCATGATGTATAAGGTCGTCGACGACCGCCTAGAGCCTATGCCATGTAGGGTTGTGGACACGGGCTACGGCATAGAGCGGTGGAGCTGGCTCAGCCAGGGTTCGCCAAGCGCCTTCCACGCCATATATGGCTCACTGCTCGACGAACTGCTCAGGGAGGCGGGCATAGACATCGAGGAGGCTCTGCTGGCTGAGACGGCTAAACACTCCTGCATCTCAAGGGCTGAGGAGCTCCTAGAGGCTAGGGGGAAGTTGGCGGAGCTCCTCGGCATGAAGCGGGAGGAACTCCTGAGAATCCTCAGACCCCTGGAGGCCATCTATACGGCGCTGGATCACACTAAGGGCCTAGTCTTCCTCCTCTCAGAGGGCGTCGTCCCCTCGAATGTGAAGGAGGGATACCTCGCAAGGCTGCTGCTCCGCAGAGCCTACAGGATGCTCCGCAGAGCTGGAATAGAGACCAAGCTCCTCGACCTGGTGGAGGCCCAGATAGACTACTGGGGCGGAGACTTCCCACAGCTCAGGGAGATGAGGGATGAGATCCTAGAGATGGTGGAGGTGGAGCTCGGCAAATACCGTGAAACCCTGAAACGGGGCGGAGGCCTCGTCAGGAGGCTTCTGAGGCGTAGAAAGACCCTGGATGCTGAGACACTCGTCGAACTCTACGACTCCCATGGATTGACACCTGAAGACGTAAGCGAAGCCGCCTCCCAGCTCGGCGTCAGGGTTGAGACGCCAGAGGACTTTTACGCAAGGGTAGCCCGAAGACACATGGCGGAGGCTGCAGCCGAGTTGGTGGAGGAGAAACCCCACATCGATGTGAGGGGACTTCCAAAGACCAAGCCCCTCTACTATGAGGACGCATACATGAGGACGTTCGAGGCCGAGGTTCTGGCAGTCCTCAACGGAGAGTATGTCGTCCTCAACCAGACGGCCTTCTACCCAGAGGGTGGAGGCCAGCCAGGGGACACTGGATGGCTGGTCAAGGGCGAGGAGAAGGCGAGGGTCATCGACACCCAGATGGTGGAGGGGGTGATAGTCCACAGGGTTGAGGGGTCAAACCCCCTAAAGCCTGGAGATAGGGTTAGAGGGGTCATAGACTGGGATCGAAGATATGCCCTCATGAGAAGCCACACGGCTACGCATATCCTCATCGGGGCGGCGAGGAGGGTCCTAGGCCTCCACGCCTGGCAATCCGGAACCCAGAAGGGGGTTGAACGGAGCAGGCTGGACGTCAGCCACTACAGGAGGCTGACCCGCGGGGAGATAGAGGAGATAGAGCGATTGGCAAACCAGGTCATCTGGGAGGCGAGACCCGTCAGATGTCAATGGATGCCCCGAAATGAGGCTGAGAAACGATACGGCTTCAGACTCTACCAGGGTGGAGCCGTCCCAGGAGGGGAGATAAGGGTCGTAGAGATCGAGGACTGGGACGTGGAGGCCTGCGCCGGAACCCATGTGAGGAACACCCATGAGGTGGGCATCATAAAGATCGTCGCCACGGAGAGAGTCCAAGACGGCGTCGAACGCCTCATCTACTCCGTCGGCCCCTACGGATTGAGGGAGATCCAACACCGAGAGGAGCTACTACTCAGAGCCTCGGAGACCCTTGGAGCGCCGATGGAGAAGCTCCCAGAGGCCATCGCCAACACCTTGGAAAACGTTAGGAGACTTCGAAAGGAGCTTAACGCCCTTATGAGGGAGGCCTCAACGGCGAGGGCTGAGAGACTGCTGAGGGAGGGCGAGGAGATTGAGGGCTTGAAGCTCATCATCGAGTCTGAGAGAACCCCGCTAGACTACCTCATAGAGGTGGGGAACGCCCTAGCGGAGAGAGAACCCAACATCGTCGCCATCCTCCTCTCAGAGATCGATGGCAGATTCATAGTAAAGGCCGGAGACGAGGCCGTGGAGAGGGGAGTCCACGCCGGAAAGCTGGCGAGGGCCTTAGCCAAGGTCATAGGAGGCGGAGGCGGAGGCAAACCCCACTTCGCCCAGGGAGGCGGAGGGGAACCATCAAAGCTGGAGGAGGCCAAAGAGGCCATAAGGGAGACTCTCCGAAGCCAATTAGGTTAAGCCCAGAGGGGAATCCGGTATAAGTGGTGGCCACTTATAACAACTCCACCATCTTCCTCAAGGCCTTTAATCTCTCCTCACGCCCCCTCGGCAGCCTCATACGTTGATCCCATCGGTCTCTACGCATAAGCTCCTTCATCACCCTCAGCATGAGGGTTAGGTCTCTGAAGAGGCGTGGCATATTCCTCCTGATCTCCACGAAGATCATCCTGGTGGTGTCATCCTCGAAGCCCTCCTCCAGCCACCTCAGCAACCTCTCCCTCTCATTTCTCGTGAAGATGTAGCTCCTCACAGGCATCGACATCGAATCAACCCCTATACAGGTTTTTATGAAGCCTCATAATGGGTAGGGTTGTTTACGCATAACCTTTAATCCACCCCGAAGACTCCATATATCTGTCTCCCTTTAGGAGAAGGGATTTGTCATGGTCGATTGGGCGGCCATAGAGGAGAAGTGGCAGAGGCGATGGGAGGAGGCCCATCTCTTCGAGGCGGATCCAGACCCCGAGAAGCCGAAGTTCTACATCACCGTCGCCTACCCTTACCCAAACTCGCCTCAACATATAGGGCATGGAAGAACCTATACTCTCGCCGATGTCCACGCCAGGTATCGAAGAATGCAGGGCTACAACGTCCTCCTGCCTATGGCCTGGCACTATACGGGGACGCCCATTATAGCGATGGTCGAGCGCCTAAAGGAGGGGGATGAAGACCTCATAGGAACCTTCACAGAGATATACCATATACCGCGTGAACGCCTGAAGGAGCTGGAGACCCCCATAGGTATGGCTCGATACTTCACCGAGGAGATAAAGCAAGGCATGAAACGGATGGGATACAGCATAGACTGGCGACGAGAGTTCACAACCATCGACCCCTACTACAGCAAATTCATCCACTGGCAGTTCGAGAAGCTGCGTCAAAGAGGCTACATAACGCAGGGGAGCCACCCCGTAGGCTGGTGTCCCCACTGTGGAAACCCCGTTGGGCAGCATGACACCATCGGCGACGTAGAGCCGGAAATCCAGGAGTTCACAGCCATAAAGTTCAGAGCTGGCGATGAGATCTATCCAACGGCGACGCTGAGGCCTGAAACCGTCTTTGGGGTCACGAACATCTGGGTCAACCCCGACGCGGTTTATGTAAAGGCCAGGGTCGACGATGAGACCTGGATCATCAGCGAGAGAGCGGCGGAGAAACTCGTCTTCCTAGGCCACAGAGTGAAGGTCTTAGAACAGAGGAGGGGAGTGGAGCTCCTCGGCCGTAGAGTCGTCAACCCAGCAACGGGGGCTGAGATCCCCATTTTGCCGGCGGAGTTCGTCGACCCAAACCATGCGACGGGCGTCGTCATGTCGGTTCCAGCCCACGCCCCCTATGACTACATAGCCCTAAAGACGCTTCAAGCCTTATCGAACACGGCTCTGAGGAGGAGGGGGCTGAGGCCAGGCGATGTGAGACCTCTGAAGCCGATAGGCATCATAGAGGTTCCAAGCTATGGCGAGTGGCCGGCGGCTGAGGTCGTAGAGCGAATGGGCATAGAGGCCCAGGATGATCCAAGGCTGGAGGAGGCCACAAGGGAGGTATATGGAGAGGAGTTCCGCAACGGGTTGATGAGGGGGAACACCGGAACCTACGCGGGTATGAGGGTTGAAGCCGCCAGGGAGGCCGTGAAGAGGGATCTAACAGCAGAGGGAAAGGCCGCCACCATCTATGAGCTCGTTAAGCCGGTTTACTGCCGCTGCGGGACGGAGGTGGTGGTCAAGATCTTCGAGAATCAGTGGTTCATCAACTATGGAGACCCAGATTGGAAGAAGCTGGCCCATGAGAACCTCGATGAGATGACCATAATCCCAAGGGAGTTCAGGCAGGAGTTTGAGAATGTCATCGACTGGCTGAAGGCTAAGGCCTGCGCCAGGAAGGTGGGCATGGGGACAAGGCTCCCCTGGGCGCCGGACTGGATCATCGAAGCCCTATCCGACTCCACGATCTACATGGCCTACTACACCGTTGTGAGACACCTAAAACGGCTTCAGCCGGACCCTGAGACCCTCGATGTGGAGTTCTGGGACTACATCTTCCTCGGTGAAGGCTCGGCGATGAGAGTTTCAGAGAAGACTGGCATCCCCATAGAGGAGCTGGAGAAGATGCGAAACGAGTTCCTATACTTCTATCCGCTTGATGCGAGGCATTCAGGTCGAGACCTAATATCGAATCACCTAACCTTCATGATCTTCAACCACACAGCCATCTTCCCCAGGGAGCTATGGCCGAGGGGCATCTACGTCAACGGAAGCGTCCTCATGGAGGGGCAGAAGATGAGTAAGTCGCTGAAGAACATCATACCCCTCATAGAGGCCATAAGGGAGTTCGGAGCCGACCCGCTGAGGCTATCGCTGATGGTGACGGCTGAACCAATAAAGGATGCAGACTTCAGCCGAAGCCTGGCGAAGTCTATGAGAGAAACCCTTGAAAGGCTCTACGACAGAGTGATGGAGGCCGCCAAACATCAGGGAGACCCCTCAGAGCTGAGGGACATAGACCTATGGATGCTGAGCAGACTCCAGCGACACATAGCCGAGGCGACGGAGGCGATGGAGGAGCTGAAGGTGAGGAGAGCCATACATGCCATCCTCTACGACACGAATCAAGACCTCGAATGGTATCTACGCAGAGTGGCCCCACAAAGAGAACAGCGATCCAAGGCCATAAACTACGTCCTACGGAAAGTGGCCGAGGCCCAGGTGAAGATGCTCGCACCCTTCACGCCACATCTATGCGAGGAGCTCTGGGAGGCCCTAGGCGGCGAGGGCTTCGTCTCCACAGCCCCCTGGCCAAAGGTCGACGAGAGCCTCGTAAGGCCGGATCTGGAGGAGAAGGAGGACATCATAAAGGCCTGCCTCGAGGACATACAGCACATACTGAAGGTGACGGGCATACAGCCTCAGCATATACACCTATACACGGCGACAAGCTGGAAGTGGAAGGTCTACCTCAAAGCACTGGAGCTCGCCCTCGCAGGGGAGCTAAACGTCGGCAACCTCATCAGAGAATGCTTTAAGGACGAGGAGTTGAGGGTTAGAGCAAAGGAAGTCCCAGAATTCGCCAGAGCCATCGTCGAGGATGTGACGAAGACCCCCGAGGATCGAATAAAGACTAGATTGGAGATGGGCATCGTCAACGAGCTGACGGTGCTACAGGACGCAGCCGACTTCCTCAAAGCCGAGTTCAACTGTGAAATCTCCATCTGCGGAGAGTCGGATCCCTGGATAAAAGACCCAGAGGGCAGAGCTAAGAGAGCGAAGCCCTACAGGCCGGCGATATACATCGAATAACCTAAACGAATTTTTCAAACCCCAACCTCACTCGGCAGCCATTTAAGACGCTAGATCAACCCTCTCATGATATGGTGCAGGTCTCCATAGTCATCGGAAGTGAATCCGATCGAGAATTGGCTGAGAAGGCTTCAGGCATACTAAGGGAGCTAGGGATAGAGCATGAAGTCGTCATCTACTCAGCCCATCGAGACCCAGAGGGTTTGAAGCGATACCTCGATGAGGTTGATTCGGAGGTCTTCATAGCCATCGCAGGCCTCTCAGCTGCTCTGCCAGGCTTCATAGCGGCCCATACATTGAGGCCTGTTATAGGGGTGCCGAGGGCTGTTAGGCTACTGGGCCTCGACGCCCTATTCTCGATGGTTCAGATGCCTACGGGTGTCCCCGTCGCAGTTGTGGGAATAGACTCGGCGAAGAATGCAGCCCTCCTGGCGGCTGAGATACTGGCGCTGAAGGATGAGGGGATCAGGGAGAGGTTGAAGGCTTATCGGGAGAGGGTTAAAACCTCCTCTCGACGTAGTTGACGACCGACTCCAGGATTAGGCGTCCATCCCCATATCGGGGAGGATCCTCATACCTCGTCCAGTCGGGGAGCTGCCATCCATAGTAGGCCCTCTCGGGGTGAGGCATCAAACCAAGGACGTTGCCCTCGGGATTACAGATGGCGGCGATGTCGTGGAACGACCCATTAGGGTTGAAGGGATACTCACCCTCGGCATAGGAGCCATCGGGCTTCGCATAGCGAAGAACCAATTGATCATTCTCGTAGAGCCTTCGGAGATACTCCCTCTCCAGATCCCTGGGCAGTAGGAAGCGGCCCTCGCCGTGGGCCACCGGAATCCTCAGCACCGCATCCCGTGGGATGGAGGCCGTTAAAGGGCAGCCCCCCCGATTCACATGCCTTAGATAGACCCATCTACAGTGGTAGCCCCCAGGGACATTGTTGGCGAGAGCCGCCTGTGGATAGGGGGATTTCCCCTCGAAGCCTGGTAGGAAGCCGGCCTCGACGAGGAGTTGGAAGCCGTTACAGATGCCGAGGACGGCTTTACCCTCATCGATGAAGCGTTCAAGGTCTCCGCCGATGTGGTATTCGCATTCCTTAGCCCAGATGGCTCCGCTTCGAACATAGTCGCCGTAGCTGAAGCCCCCTGGGAAGACGAGGATGTCATACTGCTCCAGGTTTCGCTCCTTGAAGATCCTCTGGGTGTGGAGGACATCAACCTGGACGCCGAGGTCTCTGAAGGCCCTCGCCGTCTCAGCATCACAGTTGGTTCCAGGAGCTCTTAGGATGAGAACCCTTATGTCACTCCGCTTCATGGCTAAGCCCCCAGTGGAGTCTTCCAAGCCTCTATGAGCTCCTTTAGGCTGAGATTCACCAGGGTCTCACCTCCACTTAAGATTATGAGATTCTCCTCCTCTACGACTCGCCCTATCCTGGCGTTGGGTGAGTCGGCCATCAACTCCTCAAACTCCGATTCACGCCCCTCAACGACCTCCACCAATAGTCGCCCATTAGACTCCGAGAACAACAGCTGATCGGGGCGCATGACACCCTCAGCGGGAACGGCGTCGAGGTCTATCTCAAGGCCGAGCCATCCGGTGAAAGCCATCTCAGCCGCCGCGACGGCTAAACCCCCCTCAGAGAGGTCGTGGCAGGCCCTGACCAAGCCCCTATCCATCGCCTCCAGGAGCCTCCTATAGGCCTTTATGGTCTCTGAGGGCTTCAGCCTCGGAACCGACGCCCCTAGGAAGCCCATGAGGCGGTAATACTCGGAGCCCCCCAACTCGGGTTTTGTCACCCCTATGATGTAGAGGGGGTCTCCAACCCTCTTCAGGTCGAGGGTTACGACCCGCCTAATGTCGGGGACTATGCCGAGGGCTGTGATTAGGAGCGTAGGCGTGACCGGGCCGAGGGGCGACTCGTTGTAGAGGCTGTCCTTACCCGAGATGAAGGGCATCCCATAGGCCTTGGCAACGTCGTAGCAGGCTCGACAGGCGTAGACGAGGCCTCCCAGGCGATCCTCCTTCTCGGGATTGCCCCAGGTGAAGTTGTCCAGGAGCGCTATTCGACGGCCTCCGACGGCTAGGTTGTTCCTAACAGCCTCATCGATGGATGAGGCAGCCATCCAGTAGGGGTCTATGAGGCCGTATCGAGGCTTTAGGCCACAGGAGATGGCGAGGCCCCTCCAGGAATCCTCAACGGGTTTGAGGACGGCGGCATCGCTGGGGCCGGCGTTCCATCCGTGGAGAGGCTTAACGACGGTGAGACCCTTCACCTCATGATCATAGGTTCTAATGACCTCCTCCCTGCTGGAGATGTTCGGCGACGCCAATAATCGCTTAAGCATCTCACCAAGGTTCTTAGGCATGGGGAAGCTCGGCTCCTCCAGCTTTGGAGGCCTCCAGGTTGTCCGCCGTCTCACCCTCGGAGGCTTGAAGAGGGACTCCAAATCGATCTGGGCCACCCTGACGCCTCGATAATAGACCTCGACGACCTCTCCCTCCCTGTATCGGCCGATGGGCGTCGCCTCCGTCTGCTCATCCTGGAATATCTCTAAAACCCTCTCCAGATTCTCCGGCGGCACAGCCAGCAGCATCCTCTCCTGGGACTCTGATACCCATATCTCCCAGGGAGCCATCTTCGGATACTTCAGCGGCACCCTGTCGAGCCAGACCTCAGCCCCCAATCCATATCGGTGAGCGGTCTCGCAGACGGCGCAGCTTAAGCCCCCGCCTCCTAGGTCTGTTATCCCACTGCCTAAATGCTCCTCCGCCACAGCCCTGATGGCCCGTTTCAACTTCTCCTCCTCTATTGGGTTTGGAATCTGAACCGCTGGTCTGGAGACCACCTCGGACTCCTCCGTCAGCTCGGCTGAGGCGAAGGTGACGCCGTGTATGCCGTCGAGACCCGTCCGGCCTCCTGCGAGGACTATCCAGTCGCCAGGCTTCACGGCCCTGATATACTCATCTTTACGCATGATGCCTATACATCCGGCGTAGACGACGACGTTCCCTATGTAGCCCTCATCGAAGTATATGGCCCCGTTGACGGTTGGTATCCCCATATTGTTTCCATAGGCCCCTATCCCTGCGACGACTCCCCTGAAGAGGTAGGTGGGATGCTTAACACCCCTTGGCAGGGCCTCATAGGGGGTGTCGAGGGGGCCGAAGCAGAGGACGTCGGTGCAGGCAATCGGATCGGCCCAGACTCCAAGGACGTCTCTTATGACGCCTCCAGTTCCCGTGGCGGCGCCTCCGAAGGGCTCTATGGCTGAGGGGTGGTTATGGGTCTCAACCTTAACGGCGATGGCGTGCTCCTCATCGAATTCGATGATGCCTGCGTTGTCCTCGAAGACGCTGAGACACCAGCTCGGCCTAAGCTCCTCCACCACCCTTCGAATATAGGTCTTCAATAAGCCGTCGACGACGCCTTCAGGGGTCTCTATGAGGCCCTTGAAGGTCTTGTGGTAGCAGTGCTCACTCCACGTCTGATCATAGGTTTGGAGCTCCACATCGGTGGCGGGCCTGCCGAAGAGCGTGTAGTAATCCCTTATGGCCTCCATCTCCTCGGGGGTGAGCCCTAGGCCTAGCGTCTCCGCGATCTCTATGAGCTCCTCCCTCGACGCATTCCTCAGCTCGATGAGGTAGTGCTCGAAGGGATGAGAGGATCTCTTAATGCGGTTCATTCCATCTCCCTCAGCTCATAGGTATAGTCATCCTTCGTCGGATTAGTCAGCAGCCTCTTACACATCTCCTCCACAAGCTCACCGGCCTCGCTTCGACCTTCGGCCTCGAAGAGTATCTCATAGACCTTACTCACCCGCACATCCTCGACGCCATAACCTAATCCCCTTAAGGCCCTCGCCGTCGTCTCTCCCTCGGGATCCGAGTAGCCGGGCTTGAGGCGGACGTACACCCTCGCCAGGTATCGATTCGGCATCAGGTATTATAGGCTCCAGAGCTATAAAGGGTTGGATGCTCGAAACGGTTATAATGGTCATCCAGCAGGAGGAGTAGAGGCCTCATGGGCTGGAGGATACTCATCTTCGGCCCACCTGGATCGGGGAAGGGGACGAGGGCTAGGCTGATCAGCAGACTTCTCAACATACCCGTGATAACCATCGGAGATATACTTAGGGAGGAGGTATCGAGGGAGACTGAGATTGGGCTTAGGGCTAAGGAATACATGGATCGAGGTGAACTCGTCCCAGATGAGCTTGTCATAGGACTCATCGAGGAGAGGCTTAGAAAGCCTGACTGTTCAGAGGGATTCATCCTCGATGGATTCCCAAGGAATCTAAATCAGGCTGAGGCTCTGGATAGGATGATGAGGGAGATGGGCGTCAAGCTGGATCTAGTGCTCAACGTCGTAGTGGATCCGGAGGTGGTGGTGGAGAGGCTATCCCTTAGACGCTGGTGTCCAAAATGTGGAGCCATCTACAACCTGAAGTATGATCCGCCGAGGGTGGATGAGATCTGCGATGAATGCGGCACAAAGCTGATCCAGAGGAGCGACGACAGGGAGGAGGTGGTTAGGAGAAGGCTGAAGATCTATGAGGAGCAGACCAAGCCGGTGCTACAGCGCTACATAGAGAGGGGATTGGTCAGAGAGATGAGGGGAGACATACCCATAGAGGAGATACCTAGAGAGGTTGAGAGGGTTATACAGCTCTACCTCAAAAGGAATTAGGGCTAACACCATAGTATCATCGATGAAGCCGATGAGGACGCCCATTCTAAGAGGCTTAAAACCCTATTATAGAACCAGGCTCGGCTCGGCATACCTCGGCGACGCGCGGCAACTCTTAAGGCATATACCGGACGGCTCCATAAACCTCATCCTCACCTCACCCCCCTTCGCCCTCATCCACAGGAAGGAGTATGGAAACCCACCCCCAGAGGAATACGTCAATTGGTTTAGGGGCTTCATAGGGGAGTTTAAGAGGATTCTAACCCCCGATGGAAGCCTAGTCATACATATAGGGGGAAGCTGGATTAAAGGGGAGCCGAGGAAAAACCTATACAACTTCCAGCTCCTCCTCGAGATCTCCAGGGAGCTGAAATTCCTACAAGACTTCTACTGGTTCAATCCGGCGAAGCTTCCCGCCCCAGCTGAATGGGTGGCCGTGAGGCGGATAAGGGTGAAGGACGCCGTAGATCCCATCTGGTGGTTCTCGCCGACCGCTAACCCAAAGGCGGATAATAGACGTGTCCTAACTCCATACAGCGAGGATATGAGGCGCATCCTCAGGGGGGAGAAGCATTACAGGTTGATGGAGAGACCCTCGGGGCATAGGATAACGGAGTGGTTTAGGAGAGGCGGCGAGGGGGCGATTCCACCGAACCTCATAATAGCACCAAATACGGATTCGAGGGGGAGATACATCCGGAGATGTCGAATCTACGGCATCAAACCTCATCCGGCGAGGTATCCAGCTGAGATACCGAGATTCTTCATAAGATTCCTAACTGATCCTGGAGACCTCGTCTTAGACCCCTTCGCAGGCTCCAACACCACTGGATGGGTCGCTGAGCGTCTAAGCCGTAGATGGCTGAGCTTCGAGATCAGGGAGGACTATCTCAAGGGATCGATGCTCCGCTTCGAGAGAGATGAGATCATAGAGGGTTTGGAGAATTATCCGAGCGGTGAGCCGTCGAAGGCGTGAACAAGGAGGTGAAATCCAGGGGAAAATGGCAACCTATCCAGCTCCCCCAAATCTAAGGAGCCTATTTCAAACTCCCCTGGGAGAACCCCCTCTATCGGTATCCCCACTTCTTCTGCGGATTCATGTATTGGAAGTATCTCTCAGCCAATTCGGCTCCGGCCTCCCTGATGACTTGGGCCTCCACCTCCTCCACGAACTCCCTTGTAAACCATATCGGCATGCCCACATCCATGTCTACGAGGTCGAGGGGGAAGGGGTGGCCGGTATCCCTGTTGTTGAAGCCTATGAGATAGGGAAGAATCTCATCGAGGGGCTTATCTCGATGGATCTCGAAGCAGCAGGCTGGAGCCGATTCATGGGCTCTGAAATACCCCCTCTCCAGCTTGTTGAAGATTGTGTCTATGTAGATGCTCTGGAAGAGGTCGTCGAGGATATTCTCCCTCCGCTCCCTATGCTCCACCCACGCCTTTGAGAAGGCGAGGAGATCCTCGAACTCTATGCCCTGACCCTTCCTCAATCTCTCCCTAACCCACTCCTCGGCTATGCCGGAGAGGACGGAGTAGATGTAGAAGCTTCCGGGATATTGGAATAAGTCGCTGTATAGGAAGTAGTGGCCCGTGGGCATAAGCATCGATAGGATCATCTTATCCGGAAGCCCTATCCTCACCTCCCTGATCCGCTCAGCCGGATTTGAGGCTCCCTCTATGCCGATCCACTTACGGCTGAGGAGGAAGCCATCTATCGCTGCAGTCCTCACCCTCTTCACTATCGCAACGGCATTAGCGTCGAGGAGTAGCTCCGTGTCCCTGAGGAGCTCCCTGATGAGCTCCTCCCCCGTTGAGCTGAGCTCCATCACCTCCCCGCCCTCATCTGCCTCATACCATGTGAACTCTGCCTCCTCGACTCTTCGACATCGATAGCGGAAGCCGAAGAAGCTTCCATCGATGATGAGCCAGTCAACCCCCCTCTCAAGACATTCAAGGGCTGACTTACGCTCCAATCGGGTCATGAGGAGCCTGAGGATGGCTCTTGAAGAGTATCGCTCGGTGTTCCCCCTGAAGAGCATCCCAGACCTATAACCCTCATCGATGAGCTCATCGCCCTGGAAGATTTTGAAGCTGGAGCAGAAGAGGGCGTAGGAGCCTCCAAGCCTCACATCCGGAGCTGGGGGAGAGCTGCCGTCGACGACGCCGACCCTGAGACCCCTCCAATCACCCTCATCCACAGCCCTGAAGCGGAGGAGCCCCCTTAAACTCCTAAGCTTACCATCCAGCTCCCTAAGCATCTTGATACGCCGCTGAGCCTCCCTCCTGGCGTGGTCATAGAACTGATGCTGCAAGGGAGCCGGAAGCCTCTGCCACTCGCTAACCTCCTCCTCTTCGCTCATCTCCCTCAACCTCGAAGCGTATCAACAGCGGAACGGGGGAGGGACTCATATTGCCGAAGAAGTAGAAGTGACCCACATCCAGAGACTGTAGGAATTCGAGATCGACGTCTGGAAGCAGCTTCTCAGCCTCAACCCTATCGAGGGGGTGAACCTTACCTATGAACCAGGTGTTTATGTTCCTCCGGACGGCTGCGTTGATCCCGATCTCTCCGGCGATACCCTGCGATAGGAGGATTATGGGGAGCCGATAGCTCCTCCCAAGGGCGCAGAGATCGACGATTATCCCCGTCGTCTCCCTCTGAAGACCCGTTGGACCCCAGGGGCAGTATTGTGGAGCCTCATCGATGACGAGGGCCAACCCTATACGCTGTTTCTCAACATCCATCCTATACCTCAGAATCCTGGCGATCTCGAGGAAGATCGCGAGCTTCTCATCGCTCTCCCTCCCGCTTAGGTCTATGACCTTCAATCCCCTCCTCGCCTGCTCTATCACATCCTCGGCTGTGTAGCGCCCCTCCTTCATCCTCCGCAGGCATTCATCGAAGATCGAGTTGCTCAACCTGCTGAAGTAGTTCCTGAAGAGCCTGATATTCTCCTCAGCGTATCGGTTTGAGGCGTAATTCACGATATACCTCGGCGTCTCCTCCAACAGCCTCATCTTCAGCTCCCCTCCACCCTCCACCTCATCGAGGTTGAGACGCTGGAGGGCGTCTGTTAGGGCCAACACATATCTCA
>Ga0190363_1001179_pt1 | contig 15508 bp, 14 predicted proteins | sample 48721867_MG_FD_161272 | JGI IMG/M metagenome (GOLD analysis project Ga0190363, IMG submission 161272) | Hydrothermal vent microbial mat bacterial communities from Southern Trench, Guaymas Basin, Mexico - 4872-18-6-7_MG | ecosystem: Environmental > Aquatic > Marine > Hydrothermal vents >... | reverse complement strand
TGAAGATGAACTCTAAAATCAGTCCAAAAATGAGTGATAAGAACCCCATCATTCTCGCGTTATAATCTTTATATAGAAGTATTAGGGCACCGAAGAAGTTGAAGATCAAAAAGAAAACTACTATTCCGCGAATATCTAATGGCTCTGGAATTCTAACAATAAATCTGAAAAATATTTCCAGTAACAGATTGATTAATACGGCAGACAAGACAAATATAAGATAGATCTTGACGAGTTTAAACCTCAATTGTCATCCTCTTTTCTTCTGCTGATGATCGTTTTAAGGCTTTTCTTGCAAAAGGCTAAAAAGACTTCCAGTCACGGTACATAAGCTTATTTGTGATCTTTCGGTCGAGTTTCTCATCGATCGATAGGGAGGAAGTCGTGAAAGTTGAGGGTTGCTAGGGCTCAGATAAATTCGACCGGCGGCGACTCGAAGGAAGATATCAAGAAAAAAGGGGCAAATATGAAAAAGCCGAGAAGCATGAGGCTGACCTTGTGGCGTTTCTAGAAATGCCCGTCACTGGACATCCTCCTCAAGACCTATTGTATGAAAAGGCCTTTGTTAGAGAGAATAAGAGGGTACTTGAAGATCTCATCTAAAATAATGATGTAGAGATTGTTAATTACAAAAGGCTCAATGAAAGCTATTGTGTAAATACTGTTTTAAGAGGCCTTCTTTGCTTCATCATACATCGCTAGTATGTTCTCTATCGGAGTGTCTGGTTGTATATTATGAGTACTACAGAGAATATATCCTCCTCCCCTTCCCAACATTTTAATGCGACTTCTTACCTCTGCTCTGACATCTTCAGGTTTTCCATATGGAAGAGTCTGCTGGATATCGATTGCTCCATGAAAGCTAAGTTTATCGCCGAATCTCCTCTTTAACTCGGCCGGATTCATCCCTTTAGCTCGAATTTGGATAGGGTTAAGAATGTCAATTCTCAGATCGATAAATTCTGGGATTAGTTCACGAATGGCTCCGCATTAATGAAGCATCACTTTGACGCCGTATCTCTTTGCTAATTGAATATGTCTGCTTAAATACGGCTTAATAAACTCTCGAAAGGTTTTGGGCGAGACTAGTAGTCCTCCCTGTGTGCCCAGATCTTCTCCCATCATGAAAATATCAATTAAGTCGCCAGCTTCTTCAAAGCAACGTTTATTCAATTCAAAATAGAATTCGGTTATCTTTTCATATAGGCGGTGAGTAAATTCTGGCGCTCTTAAAAGATCGATTAGAGCTTGCTTAACGCCACGAAGGTACATAGCTTCGTGAAGAACACATGTTCGGTTCGTTCGATCACCTACCAGTACAGTCGCGTATTCACTATAGGCTTCGCGTTGAGAACGGAGAGAAGAGTAATCGTACCAATCTGGCGAAGGAGGGGACCAATCTTCTAGCTCATCGAGCGTCTTTATACTGCTTAACGGACTATATACGGTATGCGCATATGGTCCTCCAGCTCCCCTCACAACTTTTCGTCTAACCCTCCAAATGTCTTCGTAGCTACCGTCTTCATACTTTTTCAAAGGTGGACCTATATAGCGTGGAAAAACGTAGTGAATGTCAACCCCAAGTTTCTCAAGCATCTCATCTTTAGATGAGACCTTAAAATATCGACATAGCATATTGGTTATCTCATTTGTCCCCCAATAATCGACGGGAATACGATATGGCTCCTTATGAGGTAACGCCTCTAAGACTAATTCCTTAGAATTCATGTAGCAATCACCATAAAGCAACATGACTATAGAAGCCTTATTTCATAAATATCTAGCGTTAACTAATCATGAATCTTCATGATCTTTTTGAAAACACCTCTCTATACTTTTCTTTTTCTTCCGCGAAAATAATTAATGAATGAAATAGAAACTCTATGTTAATCCTTTTATCTTTGATGTCGAAAGAATTTCTGGGAGAAAGATGAATAGGAATAATCGAGTGCCGATTGAAGAAGTTAAACATATAGCTGAGCTTGCACATATAGAGCTTTCCAGCGAAGAAGAAAGAGTCTTCACCCAACAGTTTAACAAGATTCTTGACTACTTCAGTAAGATCGACGAAGTTAACACAGATGATGTGCCTCCAACATATCACGTTATTGATCTTGTTAATGTGTATCGGGAGGATAATATTCAAAGATTCATAATGGAAGACCCACTCAAAAACGCGCCTAAAAAGGAGGATAGATACTTCAAGTCTCCTAGAATAGTCTAAAAATTAGAGATTAAACGAAGAGGAAGGAATCTTGATTAAGCTCTACGAAATGACAGCTCTTGAAGTCTCGGAAAATATTCGGGATCAAGTAGTCTCAGCTGAAGAGTATCTATTCTCTATTCTTGAAAGGATAGAAAGAGTTGAAGAGAAGATTCACGCTTTCATAACAGTTGTTAAAGAGGAAGCGCTGAAAAAAGCGAGAGAGATCGATAGTAAAGCCCGTAAAGGAGAGAAGCTCGGCCCTCTTGCAGGCGTCGCTGTAGCAGTAAAAGATAATATCTGCACGAGAGGGATTCGCACGACATGTTCTTCGCGGATGCTCGAAAACTTCATTTCGCCATATGATGCTACTGTGATTGAAAGACTCAAAGCTGCAGATGCCATTATTTTGGGAAAAACAAACATGGATGAGTTTGCAATGGGTACAACAACGGAGACGAGCTATTTCGGCGCTACGCGTAATCCCTGGGATTTAAGTAAAGTTCCAGGCGGCTCCTCAGGCGGAAGCGCCGCAGCTGTAATATCCGAAGAGGCAACGGTTGCGTTAGGTTCAGACACGGGTGGATCCATAAGATGCCCCGCCAGTTACTGCTCCACGGTGGGACTTAAACCCACATACGGCTTGGTAAGCCGGTACGGATTGATATCCTATGCAAATAGTCTTGAACAAATCGGTCCGTTAACAAGAACTGTTCATGACTGTGCTTTGCTTTTATCGGTCATCAGCGGCCATGATGAGAAGGACAGTACATCCGTGAATATCAACTCTAAAGACTACGTGAGCTGCCTAAGAGATGATGTGAAAAGATTGAAGATCGGTCTGCCCCGAGAGTTCTTTGGAGAAGGAGTTAACGAAGCAGTTAAAGAACCAGTTTTAGACGCTGCAGAGAAATTTGAAGAGCTTGGAGCATCTTGTTATGAAATATCTGTTCCAACGATGACTTATGCTCTTGCAGCATACTATATCATAGCGATGTCTGAAGCCAGCTCGAACTTAGCGCGGTATGACGGCTTACGCTACGGATACCGAGATGAGATTGATGAGGGAAACTTTGACGTAGTTTTCTCGAAAAATAGGAGAACTGGTTTTGGAGCTGAAGTGAGGAGGCGGATAATCCTCGGTACATATGCACTTTCAGCAGGATACTTCGAGCAATACTATATGAAATCGCTTAAGATTCGAACTCTAATTAGGAGAGATTTTGAGAAAGCCTTTAAGCATGTAGATGTGATTATGGGACCTACCATGCCTGTTCTGCCATTTGATATAGGTGAAAGAATAGATGATCCTCTGCAGCTCTATATGTGTGATATCTTAACAGTACCCGCAAACCTAACTGGTTGTCCCGCAATCTCGGTGCCGTGCGGATTCAGGAATAACCTTCCAGTTGGACTTCAGATTATAGGAAGGCCATTCGACGAAGAAACGATTTTAAGAGCTGCATATGCATTCGAACAAAACACGAAGTATCATAAGTGCAGACCGCCACTCTAAACAGCAATTAAAATGTAAACAAAAATATTTTAGGGCTTTTCGCGTGAATAATTGTTAATCAACGCTTAGGCGATTCTAATGGAGAAGAATGACTCAGCCATCCCCAGAAGCTATATTCTACGCATATCAAAAGAAGAATGGTATAGACAAGTCTTCTCAATCAAAAAATACTTTCCAGGGGTCCCTAGGAAATGGGAGCCAGGAGGCATAATCTTTCTAGCTCGTAAGGCTGAAAAAGGCGACTCCTTGGTAGGATACGGCGTTATCAGAGAATTTGTGAAGAGGGATCTTCTCCCTGAAGAGAGAAGGAAAGAGTGTGAAATGATGGGATGGAGAGGCGCAATAGTCTTCAGCGAACTGTATAAGATTAGTCCCCCGATTCCAATTAAGGAGACTATCCTAGCTGCCTCGAAGGCTAGGGGAAGATATTTCCATGGATACACGTTAACGAGAGACGAGGTTGAATCTCTTCTGAGAACGATAAAAAAGAAGGCATCGCTTATAAGGGTATAATAGTGAAACTATTGATAATAAGTCTTCAAGGCATCTAGGGCTTTAATGTAACGTTTGAAGTGTTCCTCGTAGATCTCTTTATTGCTAGGCTCAAACCTTTTTTCATCGGAAACGATATGTTTCCTAGCCTCATCGAGCGATTTATAGTAGCCCATTCCAATAAGAGATGCAAGCGCAGCGCCTAATGCTGTATACTCTTTTTGCTCGGTTGTTATTATTGGAAGCCCTGCTACGTCTGCTCTTATCTGATTCCATAAGGGATTCTTGGCTCCTCCCCCTACAATTCTAATGCCTCTGATCTTAACAGAAACTTCTAGCCTCAAAACTTCTAAGGCGTGGCGAAGCTGATATGATAGACCTTCAAGGGCTGAACGAAGCAGCTGACCCCGAGACGTTCGGAGCTTTAATCCGAGAATAGTCCCTAAGATTCCATATTTCTTAGCAGGCCCCGTCTCCCTCACGAAGCTAGGGATAAACATAACTCCGTCTGATCCGGCCTTCTCCCTTCCAGCCTCTTTAATCATCAGATCATATTTTTCACTGGTCTTTTCAGGAAAGACTTTATTAAGTATCCACTCTAAAACTCCAGAACCCATCATCAGAAGCTGCGGATTCCATAATCCAGGCTGAACATCAGCCTCATAGATTAAGCCGTTCTCAAAGGCTGACCTTGTAGGATTAAACGAGTCTGATCTCAGACCTAGGATTTCCCATGTTCCACTTGAGAGTATAGCCTCATCCATTCTAGCCCCTGATCCGAAGAATGCGAATTGTGTGTCATGACCGCCGGCTGTAACTGTAACGCCAGAGGGCACTCCACATTCTTTTTCAGCCTCCCTAGTTACGTAGCCGATTACTTGTCCCGGCTCAGTCCATTCGGGAAAGAAGCTGGAATCTAAACCAGCAAGCTCCAGCATCTGATCCGACCAGTCTCTCCTTTGAAGATCCATAGCCATCATGGTTGAGGCGCTTGTGGGCTCGATATGAAATTCTCCGCATAACCTATATGTTATTAAACCCGGCATCATAAGCCAGGTGTAAGCCTCATCTAAAGCCTCCGGAACGTTCTCTCTCAGCCAGATGAGTCTAAGTAAAGTGTTAAACGGTGTAATTTGGTATCCTGTAATCTGAAAGATCTCCCAAGGAGAAATCTTCTCCTCGATCTTCTTCGCTGTTTCTATAGTTCTTGGACATTGCCAAGATATCGCCGGATAAGTTAAAGAGCCATTTCTTTTCACTGGTGCGCCGTCTGCGCCCCAAGTTGCAACGGTGACCGCCCTAACGTTCCGCGGATCAACGATCTCAAGGACTTTCTTTGAAGCTAAGCAGAGCTTCCTCCAAATCTCCTCTAGATCCCAAATAAGCCATTCGGGTTTTCCTTCTTTCTGAGAAGCTGGAGAGTTTGGGAAGCTTGCCCAAGCGACTATTTTTCCTTCAGGGTTTATGGCGACTGCCTTGAGGTTTGTCGCGCCGCAATCAAAAACTAAGATGATTTCGCCATTTTCATTCATGACATATCAAGATTATTAATTTAGATTATTTCAAAATTATGGGTTTTGATTTTCACGCTTGAAAATAATGGATGGGGCTCTTCGTATTAGGGCTTCGTATATGAGATTCCCGCCGAAGATGCTTAAGAGCCCGTGAATAAAGTTAAAGGCTGCAACTAAGGGGCTTATCGCTAAGATCGCATTTAATGGCATACTATAATATAGGCTAAAGACTGGAAGGGTGGAGATGAACATTATTAAAATACGCATGATACATCCCAGTATATATGATACGGCCTTTGATACGGCAGACTTCCTCTTTAAGATCTTGCCTCCAAGATAGAATCCTAAGACCGTTGAGAACTCGGCGATAGCCTTCATGGAGGCTCCAATGATATCTCCGCTTCGAATCAGGATTGCAAGGAAGGCTATTATTGATGTGAATGCTCCAGCGTTCAAGCCGTCTGTAAGAACGGATAGCATAATTGGTATTCCCGTGAAGTCAAACTTTAGAAAGGGTAACCATGGAAACGGGATTTTGAATCCTGAAAACTTCATTGTATAATCCAGCACAACCACAAGAGCGCTGAGCATCGCTATTCTTGCCACGGTGACCGTGCGAAGTTTCATTTTTATCTCTCGTTAATCTCTAAGCATGAGATATTTAAGACATCCGATTCCTGCAAGGAGTAAATTTAAGAACGCATCATCTTGACTTGTGAAGACGTCTGAATCTTTCATGCAATATCTCTGTAACTCCCAAATAGAATTTATCGGTTACAAAGGTTTTATATCGGCCTTTAATCCATTAACTTTTTTAGTGGGGAATGAGGTAGAAGAGACTTTTCAGTCAGCTGCTTTAGACTTATTCCATCATAAAAGATAGATTAACGCCGACGTGTCGCCTCATTCCCTCATCCTTTTTTATGATCTAAAAATTAGAAATCGAGGAACTAGAAGTTCTCCAAAACTATAGCCCAAGTTCTTCGCTAACTTCTTGGATCGCCTTTAATGCTATCTCAAAGAACTTTTCTTTTGATATTCCGATCTCTTCGCATAAGGCTATTCTCTTTCTGTCAGCTCCTCTGGCAAAGTCCTTATCTTTGAATTTTCTTTTAACCGTTCGCAGCTTCACATCTGCAACTTTCTTTGTCGGCATCACAAGTGCACAGGCCACTATTAATCCTGAGATCGCGTCAGCAGCGATAAGGGCCTTGTCCAACATCGTTTCCGGCATCACACCTGTATTTTCGTAGTTGTGAGCTAATATCGCCCTTAAAACCATTTTAGGCACTTTATCTCCCAGAATCCTTTGAGCCAAAACGCCGTGCTCTTTAAAGTTTTCTGACGTTTTCTCATAATCGATATCATGAATCAGACCGGCTAATCCCCATAAATCTTCATCCTCTCCAAGAAATCTAGCTAAGTTTCTCATTATAGCCTCGACGGCAAGCATGTGACGAAAGATATTTCTGTTTTTAATGTGTGATTGAAGAATCTGGAGAGCTTCATCTCGATTCATTTATCTCCCCCCATAAATCTTCCGGGTTTTACCCTATATATTCTTGGTCGCCTAAAATTATTTAGGAAAGAAGATTCTCATTAACTTCGGAGCGTGAAAGCCTCTTGAAGATAACTGATGTCAAGACAATAGTCACCTGCCCCGGAAGAAACTATGTTATTGTCAAGATAATTACAGATGAAGGACTTTACGGATTGGGCGACGCTACTTTAAATGGAAGAGAACTTGCTGTTGCAAAGGCGCTAAAAGAGCATATAGCCCCTCTCCTGATAGGGAAGGATCCCGATCGTATAGAAGATATCTGGCAATACATATTCAGAGGCACATATTGGCGAGGCGGCCCAGTTCTAATGACCGCCCTATCGGGCATTGACATGGCGCTTTGGGATATCAAGGGAAAACGGGCTGGATTACCCGTCTATTCTCTTTTAGGTGGAAAGACTCGGGAGAGGGTTAGGGTCTATATGCACGTTCATGGCAAGGATTTTGAAGATACCTTGGAAAAGTGTCAACGGCTCATCAAGATGGGATGTAACGCGTTAAGAGTAAGCGTTGATGTGCCTGGTCTTCCATCGGGAGTATGGGAGCCCAAGCGATACCTAACGATTCTTCCGAAGCTTATGTCCTATTTAAGGGATAATTTAGGTGAAGAGATCGATCTCTTACATGATGTGCATGAAAGAATCAATCCGATTCAAGCTTGTCAGCTGGCTAGGGATTTAGAGCCCTACAAACTATTCTTTCTAGAGGACCCTGTAAGACCAGAATATAAGGAGACTTTCCGTCTTATCAGACAGCATACATCTGTACCGTTAGCCATGGGCGAACTCTACTTTACGAAGTGGGATTGCTTGCCTTTGATAACCGAGCAACTAACCGATTTTATAAGAGTTGACTTAGTTCATGTCGGAGGTATAACAGAAGCAAAAAAGATAGCGTCTATCGCTGAACCATACTATGTGGACACAGCGTTTCATGGGCCTGGAGATATCTCCCCTATTGCTCATGCTGCTAATGTTCACGTTGACATGTCAATTCCGAACTTTGGAATTCAAGAATTCGTTGATCTAAAAAAGGTCTTTCCAGAGGTAAAAGAGGTCTTTAAGGGAGGACCGGAATATAAGGAGGGCTATGTAACAATCAGTGAGGAACCAGGCTTAGGAGTAGATATAAATGAGGAAGCAGCTGAGAAATATCCCTATAAGCGAAGTTACCTGCCGACACTAAGAAGAATGGACGGCTCTGTTACAGATTGGTAAGTAGTTATTTTTACCCTTTAATAATTATTATCCATCGAAGAAGTCGTCTCCATCAGGCAGGTACTTCCTAGCTGCTTTCTCGTTCAGCTCAACTCCAAGTCCCGGCCTATCCCAAACCTCTATGAATCCATCCTTAACTATTGGATCTGGAAGGCCCTCCACGATGTCATACCACCATTCAGGCTTTCCCACGGGGTACTCAAAGGCGATATAATTGCTAGGTAATGTGGCTGATACCTGAACAAGAGCGGCAAGTCCTATAAGCCCGTCGCCTATGCCATGAGGAGCAATTAGAATGTCATGCATATCTGCGAATTCAGCAATCCATTTAAGCTCAGCTATGCCTCCGACGTCGCATGGATCAGGCCCAATTATGTCCACGGCATGCATCTCAATTAGATCCTTAAAGTTTTGTCTAAGGTAGATCTGCTCTCCAGTGTGAATAGGCGTGCTTGTGGCCCTTGTTACCTCCCGATATACGTCTGGAAGAACATATGGAACGTAATCTCCCGTGATTAAATCCTCAAGCCACATGATATTTAATGGCTCTAAAGCCTTAGCAAGCTTGATTGCGGAGGGTACAACCCATCCGGGTCCACAATCCAGAGCAAGCCCTACTTCCTCCCCTAAAACTTCTTTCATGGCTTTAACGCATTCAATAACATGTTTCAAACCGCGTTCTGTGAGTAGACCGCGATTAGGATGAAAGCCTCCCTTCCTAGCCTCACCATAGAAGGAGTCAGGCACATTCGCGAGCATAGATCCGTGAAATCCTATCGCCTGCTTTATTATGGTGAATCCTTCAGGCGCCTTCTTCATCTGAAGAGTATTCTCTGCATAATCCTCAGGAGAGAAACCCTTCAGAGGAGGTCTAACACCACCATTATAAACTCTCACTTTATCGCGTACTTTCCCTCCTAAAAGCTTATAGATAGGTAGACCTGCAGCTTTCCCAGCGATGTCCCAGAGGGCGATCTCAATCGCGCTTACAGCGCTTCCCCACGGCTTGAAGCTTCCTAAACGTCGGATCTTAAGCATTACCCGCTCAACGTTCGTCGGATCTTCTCCTATAATAAAGCGTTTATAAAACATGACGTGAGGCTTTATGTAGTACTTGCTGGATTCTATCTCCGCGTAACCGCTTATATCTTCATCTGTAACTATTCGAATCACGGGGTTTTTTCCGATGACTGTACATTTAAGATCGGTTATCTTCAACTTTATCTCTCCTAGCATCACTTTTATACATAATTCAAGGTATCTCTTCCTTTAAGAAATTAACTATGCATCTCTCAGATGCTTTTCAGTTCCAGCAATGAACTGGCCGTTCAAACAGATCTTAAAAAAGAAAAAGATTTTTGTATGGAAAATGGGGACGGTCCGCTATCTTCCTACTTTATATACTTGTAGTATCGGTATCCGTAATTGTGACTTTGGTTACCTAATGAAACCAGAGCAAATTCGTTCTTAGGAGGAATTACGCTTTCATGGAATTTACGTCTACTCTCATGTAAGTCTTCATATACATCGATTGGTATTCGTTTCCGCTTGCTTAGCTTATCCATCAAGTTCATCTTTTTAGTAACTTCTTTATATTCTGGTTGAATGATGAAGCTACAGACAATCGCGCTGCTTCCACTTCCATAAGATCCTACACCGAATCGCTTTCCGGCTAGATCTTCGTTTCTTGTCTCAAAGTGGCTTTCAACCCCTAACCATACTGAAGCTGTATAAGAATTACCGATCTGTCTAAGAGCTATGAGCGAGTTCTCAATTTTACTTTCATACTCTCTCTGAAAATCCTCGGTTTTCGCGAATTTTCTTCTGAAGTTCTTATACTCTTCGGATATGTAAAATTCAACGTCGGATAAGCCTTTTCTGTCAGGCTCAGGACCTATAGCTTCTAGAATCTTCTTCCATTTTGGAAGTCCTCTCCAGTCATGGATTAGGAATGATGCGAATGCGTACTGAACCATCTTTGGGAATGGAGAGTGAAATGCTGCAAGGTCAATCTTGTCGGCAACACTTTCTTTAGGAGACTTAAGCACTCCAAGCCTAAGCATGTTCTGTTTGTATGCATCCGCGGCGATCCTCATATCCCTTAGATAGCAGCCCACGGAGTATTGTCCATCGACAACAGCGGTCTTTCTTTCAATCGGTCTGAAGAAGTCTCTATCATCCACTGTTCCAAACCCTGTGAATTCTGGCTCATACGCTAATAGGCGAGGATTCTCCTTCAAAAGTAGTGCTACTGCAGCGGCTCCTTGCGTCGGCTCCCCGGAAGAGTTAAGCTCATATCTTGCGATGTCAGTTGCCACAACGATGGAGTATTCGGCTTTATTCCAGCCGGAGGCTATATATGCGAGACGATCAATTACGGCGTAAGTTGCGCCGACGCATGCGAATTTTGTTTCAGGCGCACCTATATGATCAAAGCTTCCTTGGCCATAAATCTGTTCAAGCATGCCTTGAACATAACATGATATGGGTTTAGCGGCGTCGGGGCCTGTTTCGGTGGCTACCTGAATGAAATCTATGTCTTTTGGAGATAAATCGTTTCTCTCCATTATCTCGAGAGTAGCCATTGCAGCCATGGTAGCTGCGTCTTCATGCGCATCGGGAATTGCGAGCTTCTCTATTCCTAAGCCTCGAGTAAGTTTGCTTGGCGGTATTCCTCTTTCTTCAGCTAGTTCTTCTGCATCTACATATAGTTTCGGGACGTAGGCGGCTATATCGTCAACCCCGACGATTTTCCCCAAAAATTCTCACCTTATTTTGATATGCATTCTGAGAGGTTATGCTATGCAGAATATAATATTTTCTGGAAAAAGGTAATTTTCCAGCTCTTTTCACGGTCTAAAAGACTTTATAGTCTCTACCATTGCGATATAGTTTTCTTCAGGAATATAATCAAGCGGACTAGTATTGCATGCGGCTATAAACTTACCTTTAGAGCTTCCTATTCGAAGCATCTTTTCAGTCTCTCTTTTCACTTCTTCAGGAGTAGCTTTAGAGAGGAAGACAACATCCATATTTCCAGCCAAGACTATATAATCTCCGAAGGCTTCAACTAGATGTTTTAGGTCGTTCGCTGCTTTTTCACATCCATGAACGGCGGAGAATCCGAGCTCAATCAGTAATGGAATAACATCGTCTAGCTTCCCGTCTGTATGAAAAACATACGGTATGCCCAGACGTTTCAAGCGGGATACCGTTTCTCTTGTTCTATCAAACACAAGTTTCCTAAATATTTTCGGGTTGACCATTAAGCCTTTCTTGTATGCGCAATCTCCATCAAAAAGTACAAAGTCAGGCCTTACTTCTTTAATTACTTCGTCAATAGCTTTTCTGTTTCTCTCTTCTACCCACTCAAATGCTGCATCAACAAATTCAAAATCTCTATATAACTTTACGGCAAAATTGTAATGCCCCATTGAAGTAGCTATTTTATGGAAACACCAGGGAAGAGTTATCCATGAGAGCAGACCCGCCTCTCTAATCTTCTCCTGTTCGGCTTTCCATTTCACTATAACCCCGCTCCAATCAGGCATCTCCAGCTTCTCTAACTGTTTAATGCTTGTGAGCATTCCTCCAGCATATCGGTTTGACCCATCACTAGCCGCCTTTCTAACCGTGAAATTCATGTTGATATCGATCGATCCTAGAGGCACAGCAGCCATGTCTAGATCATAAGCCATCTTTATCCTATTTTCTATACGACTGGGATCGCCATATCTCCTACGGAAGAAGTTGTCCATCGCAAACCATGGCTCCCAGAATGGAGGCTTATAAATTCGCTCTCCCTTTAGAAGCTTCAGCAAGGCATAGCTACTCTTCCTTAAATTCATCGAGTACCGTCTTCCCTAAATCATGATTTTAAAAATCTGCTTATGATCACTATCCCGGCCTGATCCTACTTATCCTCTACAATTCATGTCCTTACAGTATCTTACCGTCCTTCATGATTATTTCTCCAGTATCCACAATCTCAATCGTTGCTGAAGGGTGAGTGACAAAATCCCAGTGCATACAAGATTTTGAAGTTCCACCATAGCTAAGATTTGAACCGAATGCCAAGTGCACCGAGCCTCCTAACTTCTCATCTGTTAGAATATACCCGATTGCTACGTCGATAGCTGGATTACATCCGATTCCCAGCTCAGCAATATTTGTGGTTCTTACCTCCTGTTCTTTGCTGTCAATCTCGATGCAACGTTTAAAGGAATCCAGCATATCATCCCCATTAACTTTGGCGGAACATTCATCCAAAATAAGCCGCCCATCCCTAAATGTCAGCGTCACATCTCTGATGATTTTATTGGTGAAGCGATCTATTGTAACTGGGCAGAAAAGGGTTCCCTCACCAAACGTTTCATGGGGAGCGACGAAAACCTCTCCAGCTGGAAGATTATTACCTAAATCTCCAATTTCAATATCATGATCATCAATAACTCCGTCATCTTCGTTGATTCGTCGACCTCCAATCCTACAAATGAAGTCTGTACCTTTCTCATCAGTCACATGGATCAGATCCGCATTTCTCAACTTTTCTGATAATTTAGATATGTTACATTTAAGAGTCGAAGTTGGAACGGTCATTCCTTCTATTATTAACCTCTCCAAAACTTCGTATTCAACTTCATAGAATTCGGCGGCTTCAGGAGTCGGCCATCCAGCGTATGTCCATCTCTTGCCTAAACCTCCATTTTCGCCATATAGCGCCTTTCTTATAGGTACATTCGCCTTTATCTTTGCAGCGATCTTTTCACGTGGGAACCCTGTCTGAATTTTCGGATCCTTGAATGGTTCAACAACGATATATGCATCTGTCTCTTTCACAGCTGCAAAGTAATGTTTAGGAGTTACCTCCAGGATTTCTACGGGTATTTCTTCATATATACGTGCTGAGTATTCGTCGCTTACCGCTATAATCAGTGGGTGAGCCCCCTTCTTATAACATAGAATCCCTATCTCCTCTAGTAGCTCTTGAGTATGCGTTCCGCCGCGAATTATGACTGCCTCATCTTTCTTAAGATTCATACCATTTACAATCACTTCGGCACATTTGACCATCTTTTCTTTCGAGACCATTCATATCCCTTCTATATCTTTGAAGCATGTCTTAAATTGCGTTTTTGATGAAACCTTCTAGTTAAATATTAATTTCTTATGGAGTATTTTATCGAAACTCTAATTTATAACAAAGGATATTTGTGAATGGGCTGAGCGGTTTTGAAGATATCTTGGAACGGCGGCGTACAGATCGAGTATGGCGATGTTAAATTAATCTTAGACTCTAAAAGAAACAGTATCGACGGCTCAGCATTTTTTATTAGTCACGGTCACGTTGATCACTCCGCAAGTTTCAAGATAAAGGAGGCTAGGAAGTATTCGTCGAGAGAAACGTTAGATATAGCTTCAACTCTAGGTTTTCAGATGGAAAATTGCTTCCCAGTGGTTGCTGAAAAAAAGATTGTGATGGACGATGTTGAAGTAATTCCTCACAATTCTGGACATATTTTAGGAAGCCTTGAATATGAGATAAGAACGCCGGAAGGCACAGTGCTTTTCACCGGAGATTTTAACACTGAGGTAACTAAGACTATGAAACCCGCAGAATCGGTTAAATGCGACGTTCTAATAATTGAGGCTACCTTCGGCTCGCCTAACTTTGTCTTTCCATCTATCGATGAGGTTAGTGCGGAGATGGTTAAATGGGCCGAAGAGACTATAAGGTATGGAAGGATTCCAGCCTTCCAGACAGATCCTCTTGGAAATGCGCAGGAGATCATAAAGATCTTCAATGAGGTTGGAATCCAGGTTGTTACTCATTGGAAAGTTACAAGGATGAGTAAAATTTACGAGTCTTATGGCCATAAGCTCGAATATTTCGATGAGGAGTCTCAGGAGGCTAATGAGATCAAGAAGCAGGGAAGCTTCATATACATAATCCCAAAAAATCTTAATGTTTCGATTCCGCAGATAGAGGCTGCTTTTGTTTCAGGATGGGCTTGTTTGCTGAGAAGAAAGGGTTTTCCACTGAGTGATCATGCGGATTTTCCTAGACTTGTAAGGTTTATAGAAGAATGCGAACCAAACGTCGTACTTACATGTCACGGCGGCCGATTCAACGAGGTATTAGCGAGATACATCGAAAGGAGAATGCATATCAGGGCCTACCCTATAAATCTCATACCTACAAGAATCTGCAGGTTTTAGAAAAGGGATAACTAAAGCAATATTTTAAGAATCTCCTCATGAGTATGGAAGGAGGAGGAAATTGAAGAATGATTAAACCAGTAACCTTCACGAATGATGGGGAACAGATAGTGGGCATGCTTCATGTGCCGAGAAGCTTAAAGGAGGGAGAACGGGCGCCAGCAATAGTGATGCTTCATGGATTTACTGGGCATAAATCTGAAGCGCATAGGCTCTTCGTTCATGTTGCTAAGTCTCTCTGCAATGCAGGATTTGTCGTGCTGCGTTTCGATTTTAGAGGTTCAGGAGATAGCGATGGCGAATTTGAAGATATGACCATTCCCGTAGAAGTAAGCGACGCAGCTAGAGCCGTAGATTTCGTTTTAGGCTTAGACATAGTGGATCTTGGAAAAATAGGCGTCATAGGGTTAAGTATGGGTGGAAGAGTTGCTGCAATCCTCGCTTCGAAGGATAAACGTGTAAAGTTTGTAATTCTCTACTCAGCCGCACTGGCTCCCCTAAAAGATAAACTTCTTAAAAATCTTGAAAAGAATGATCTTGAAAAACTAGAGAAGGGAGAAGCTGCGCATATGGGGAACGGCTGGTACCTCAAGAAGACCTTCTTTGAAAGCGTAGATTCCCCTGTACCTTTTGAGATTTTAGATAAGATCCGAATACCAGTTCTAATTATTCACGGCGATTCAGATAATGTGGTTCCTCTGGAGGGAGCTAAGAAAGGCTATGAGATGCTTAAAGGTCTCAATAGCAAGAATGAACTGTACATAGTTAAGAGCGGAGATCACGTTT
>Ga0190363_1001178_pt1 | contig 15520 bp, 16 predicted proteins | sample 48721867_MG_FD_161272 | JGI IMG/M metagenome (GOLD analysis project Ga0190363, IMG submission 161272) | Hydrothermal vent microbial mat bacterial communities from Southern Trench, Guaymas Basin, Mexico - 4872-18-6-7_MG | ecosystem: Environmental > Aquatic > Marine > Hydrothermal vents >... | reverse complement strand
TCTTAGGAATGTTCATCGGCTCGGATTCCAAACGGTTTATTACAGCTTCAACGGATTCGGCGTGTATGGTGCACATACCTAAATGCCCGGTTGCAATAGCTTGAAAGAGCGTATAGGCTTCTTCTCCCCGAATCTCCCCAACAATTATGTAGTCTGGCCTCTGCCGAACAGCAGCCTTCAAAAGATCGAATAGAGTTATGGCTCCCTTTTCGCTGAAACCAAATCCTGGACGAACAACACATGGAATCCAGTTTTCATGAGGCAAATTAAGTTCTGGAGTATCCTCCACGCTTACTATCTTTAATTCCGGCTTGATAAACATGGAAAGGCAGTTTAATGTTGTTGTTTTGCCGGCGGCGACATCTCCGCCTACAAGTATTGATGATCTATTTTCGATTATGTACCAGAAATAGGCTGCCATCTCAGCTGATAGCGTGTTGAATAAGATTAGGTCTGAAATTGTAAGTGGGTCAACTCTGAACCGCCTAATCGTAAACGTTGAGCCTCTTCTGGTTATTTCGTTTCCGTATGAAAGTTGGATTCTGCTTCCGTCTGGAAGGGAGGCGTCGATAAGCGGATTTGCCAGAGAAACGTTTTTCCCGGCTAAATAGGCTAGTCGGATAATGAATGAGTTTAATTCTTCTTCTGTTTCAAACATGATGTTTGTCGGCAGAGATTCGTAGATTCTGTGCCAAACATAGACTGGAATTTTGACGCCGTCGGCCGATATGTCTTCAATTAAATGGTCTTTCATTAGCGGATCTATTTTTCCGTAGCCTAGAAAATCCCTTATGACGTAATAGAGGAGCTTGTCTATGGCTTCTTTGGCTATTTTAATCTTATAATCTCGAATTACTTCGTGGAATTTATTTTTGAGGTATTCTTCGGCTTTTTCTCTAGTTTCTATCTCTTTTAGGCTTACATCAATTTCATCCATTAAAATTTTCTTTATTTCCTTGAGTTTTTCTTTTTCTTCTTCGAGAAGGGTTGGTTCTATTACTTCATATTTTATTCTTCCAGTTCCTTTCTCTTTGGTTATTGCTGCGTAGACATAGGGCTCTTGAATTGGATAAACTTCCCTAAAGACAACTGTTTCCTTTTTAGTTTTTGTTCTGGGCAAGGTTAGTCACGCATCTGTATAGTAGTTATTTTGTTGCACAGCCAAATTATAGTTTGTATTAAGTCTTAATAAATCATATGGACATGTAATCTTTACCCAGCAAACAACAAACCAGAATAATCTTTTAAGCAAGTAAACGAAAGTAGATATGGCGCCAAAAATGGAGAGATGGTTCGCGCAGAGAAGAAGAACAAAACTTCTCGAGCTTGCATATCGCCAAATAACCTTAGCAATAGACACAGTTACAGACCTAGATAAAGCAATGAACGCCGCTAGATCAAAAAGTATAGAGGAGGCAAAAAAGAACATCGAAAGACTATTTGTAACCGAAACTGAAATAGACGATCTAAGAAGGGCAGTATTTGAAGAAGCAACAAAAGGAAACTTGCCGCCAAAGGATAGGGAAGATCTTCTACACCTAGTGAAAAGGTTGGATGTTATGGCGGATCATGTTAAAGATTCAGCCAGAAACTTGCTTATTCTTCTTGATGAGAAGGTTCCTATGGAGATTTGGGACTCTTATGCGGAAATAACGAAAGATTTAGTTAAAAGCGCGACTACTCTTAGGAGAGCTCTGGAAAAGCTTGGAGTAAATCCTCCAGAAGCAAGGAAACTTGCCAAGCAAATTGATAAAATTGAAGGACGAGTTGACGACAAATACTTGAAGGCTAAATGGTTGCTGCTTCAGCAAAAGGATCTTAGCGCTGCTACTATTCTAATTCTAAAGGATCTATTGGAGTTGCTGGAGCAAATTGCAGATACAAGTTGCGACACAGCAGACTATATTAGAGTGCTAACAGTTTCCGGCTAAATGCCCCAAAGAGGATTCTTCTTTCGCATAATTTTCACATATTCGTCTAAGACTTGAAGTTCCTCCGGCGAAAGTATGTCCTTAAACTTGGTCTTTAAAAGTCTTACGTGGGATTCTGGAACCTTAACGTAGAGAATGTCATTTTCGTTTATGTGACGGCCTATAACAGGTTTATTCATGGAAATGGCTACTTGCATGCCTGCACCCGCTTGCGGTATTGCTTCTCCCTTATCTTGAATTTGCATTATCTCACCGAGGTCAGCGCCGTCTCCTCTTATGAGCGGATATCTAGGTCTTATTTCGCCAGCCAGAATTTCAACGCCGAAAATTGCTGGCTTTGCCTTTCTAAAGATATAGCCTGGAAGAATCTTTACCTTTCCGGGCTTAATTAACCGTTGGAGCTCTTTCCTCATCTTTGCTTCTTTTTCGCTTTTAACCCATTGCAGATATTCATCGACGAGATGATAAATTATGTTATGCTGAAATATGCGGACTTCACGTCGGCTGGCTTCTTCCGCTGCATCCGGCAGAACCTTAACGTTAAAAGCTAAAACTACGCCATATAGCGGTTCGCTCTCCTTAACAATTGAAGCCTCTATTATATCGCGTTTTGATACGTCGCCTACATCTGCCAGCCTTATCGGAATATCATTTCTTTCAAGGCTTTCTACAATGGCCTCTAGGCTTCCCAGCGCGTCTGCTTTTAGGACTATACCTTGAATATCTGTTGAAATCTTTACCTTTTCAATTTCTTCCATAACTCCTTTAACATATCTTGGCAGTTCTTCATCAGATGGAACAGCATATATTGGCGCTCCGGCAAGGGCATTTTCAAGTTCCGGAGCTGCAATTTTTACTCCAGCCGCAGCCGGAACCTCTTCTGCGGCGATAAATTTGTCTCTTGGATCACGGATTTCGTCTAGGGGTTTTGGAAGCAGTACAGCTCTTACTTTGGTTACTATTGGCTTTTCCTTTCCTCCAACAACTATCAGATCCCCTTTCCTTAATGTGCCATCATAAATTATTGCGTTTATCGTCATGCCTAAGCCTGGCTCTTCCTTAACTTCCAGAACAGTTCCCTTTGCTGGTCCTTCGGTTGTTTGGAGTCTTGAGCGTAAATATTGCTGTGTCAAACCTATTAGGACCGTTAGGAGTTCGGGTACTCCCTCACCTGTTTTGGCGCTTACAGGAACTATTGCAACTGTTCGTGTGAAATCTTCTATTTTGTCGAATCTATCGGCTCTAAAGCCTAAACGTGAGAAAGTTCCGATTATCTCGTATATTTTTTCGTCTAGACTTTGCCTAACAAATGGGTCCTGTTCTTTATAGGATAGAATGAATGGTGCGTCTGGCTTAGGCTTCCAGCCGGGTATTTTATCTATCTTATTCGCTGCAACCAGAAAGGGAGTTTTTCTAGCCTTTAAAATGTCTATACACTCATAGGTTTGCGCCTCAAAACCTCTAAGCACGTCTATCACAAGTATTGCTATGTCGGCTACTGCGCCTCCCCTTCTACGTAGATTCGCAAATGCTTCATGACCCGGCGTATCAATAACAAGCAAGCCTGGAATCCTTATTTCACCCTTAATTTTGGAGAGTAAAGGCCCGCAGATTTTGGCCAGAGTTTCAACCGGAAAGAAGCTTGCGCCTATATGCTGGGTTATTCCTCCTGCCTCGCGGGCTTGAACACTTGTTTTCCGAATCTTATCTAGAAGAAGAGTCTTTCCAGTGTCGACGTGACCGAGAACACATACAATTGGTTGGCGAATAGGCAATTTATTTCACCCTCTAATCTGCGGGAATTATAATTGATGTCAGCAACAATGAGGTAGCCACGCTATAAATTGTTTTTCAATCTGGTGAATTCTGATGAATTCTGAAACGTATAGCTTTTATTCTAAAAAGACACAATTAGGATTGCCAGAAAGGGAGCCAAGGTGACAATAGTGCAATTTGACTCCATCGAGAACGCTGTTCTCTCAGCTGTCATTAACCCTGTTCTCAAGAGGATAATACGAAGTTTTGATATTTACTGTCCAAAAGACGGAAATTTACTCATAAACTCTCTTAAGGTATATTTGGGCGAAAATGTGAGTCTTTGTGAAAGATGCGAGAAACTTACAGAAAGAATAGCTAAACCATTCTACGAAATGGGGAGCCGTCTCCTAAGAGTTGACAAAGGATTCATGCATAAACAGTTTATTCAAGACCAATACGGCGAGGCTTGGTTCCGCGGATTCGCCTTAATGATGAGAGGCATAGAAAAATATGGGATAAGAATACCTTTCACGCCGGCAAGTCCATTCGAAATAGTCTGGAACTACACCTACAAATGTAATCTTAGGTGTAAGCACTGCTATGAGGATGCTGGAAGGAGAAAGCCTGAACTCTCAACTGATGAAGCGAAGCAAGTCTTAGATATTCTGTCTAAGCTTTCCACGGTAGGCTTGCCGGCGCTTTCATTCAGCGGCGGCGAACCCCTCGCAAGGGAAGACTTCTTCGAGGTTGCAGCCTACGCAAAAAAGAGAATTCCATACGTGAGTATAGCGACAAATGGAACCCTAATAACAAAGGATAATGCGAAAAGGTTGAAGGATGCTGGGATTGACTATGTTGAGATAAGTCTTGACGGAGCTTCAGCGGCTACGCATGATTGGTTCCGCGGAATTCCAGGCGCATTTGAAAGGACAATGGAGGGAATAAAGAACTGTATCGAAGAGGGACTAGACACATGTATCGCCACAGTTATTCAAAAAGAAAACTTTGCGGAAGTCGAAAAAATAGTCAATTTGGCCGATGAGCTCGGCGTAAGGTTCATGCACTTCAATTATATACCGACTGGAAGAGCTAAGGCGCATATAGAACTAGACTTAACGCCGAAAGAGAGACTTCACGTTCTTCAAGTGATTGGAAATAAGATAATTGATTTATATCTGAAGGCAAAAGAGGAAGAGTTAAAATTTGGCAAATCAAGCGTGAAGGTTGACCGTTTCTTCAGCACTTGCCCACAATATGCTAGCGTAACAAAAGAGCTTTCACGGCAAAAGGGCGAAAAATTCATGGTTGAGGCACATTACGCCGCCAAGAAGGGCGTGGAAAACGTTGCAAACTTTCTCGGCGGATGCGGAGCCGGAAGACTCTACTGTGCAATAGAGCCAGATGGAGACATAAAGCCATGCGTGTTCTTTCCAACAAATGAGGATACAGTGCTTGGAAACATTCTAAAAGATGACTTCGAGGAGATATGGGATAATCATCCGCTTTTGTGGAAACTTCGTATAAGAGAAAACTTGAAGACATATGAGGTAAATGACAAAATTGTCGGCTGTGGCGCATGTCCAGACAAATACATCTGTGGAGGCTGTCGAGCAAGAGCCTATAGCTACTTCAACGGAGACGTCACCGCCGCAGACATTGGATGCGTAAAAAACGAAGAGTTATGGAAGGAAATCATGAAAAAGTTGAGCTAGGCTAATAAGAGAAGCTTTCTTCGGCTGGTTTAGCATAATCTACAATTTCTTCCTCCTTAAAGAAAATTTTAATCTCTCTCTCAGCATTTTCGGGGCTATCAGATGCATGAATAACATTTTTTGTCACATTTAAGGCGTAATCTCCACGGATGGTTCCGGGACTGGCCTCTAAGGGATTAGTTTTTCCTATTAGATTCCGCATTACAGCTATAGCATTTGGCCCTTCGATTACCATGGCCAAAACTGGTCCAGAGGTCACATGTGAAACTAATTCTTGGAAAAAGGCTTTTTCCTTGTGCATTTCATACAGCTCTTCAGCTTTTTCCCTACTAAGTTTAAGGAGTTTCATGGCCGTTATTTTTAGACCTTTCCTTTCTATTCTGGATATTATCTCTCCCATCAATCCTCTGATTACTGCGCTCGGCTTTAAGAAGACAAGCGTTCGCTCTTTCAAGCTTTACCCTTCTCTTCCTTTCCGTAATAGGCTGTCCAGGGTAGTTTCCTAGAGTCTCGATGTAGTTTTAGGGCGCTTTTTCTGCATTTGCTTGAGCAGAACCATAGGATTGTGCCGTCGTTTCTGACATACATCATTCCTGTTCCCTGCGGAAACTCGTGGCCGCAGAAGGAACACTTGTACTTTTTTGGCATATTTGTTCACTCGCCTATTTGATTTTCTTTGCTTCCCTCTCGGTTTCCCTAAGCATCAATATGTCATTAAGCCTAACTGGTCCCTTCACGTTCCGAGTTATTATTCTTCCCCTATCCTTCCCCTCAAGTATGCGCACTCTAACTTGGGTTATCTCTCCAGTTACGCCGGTTCGCCCTATAATTTGGATTACCTCGGCTGGGGTAAGCTTTTCCTCTTCAGCCTTGCCCTTCTCGGCTTTTCGGCTCATTCACTTGCTCCTCGTTTTAGTTCTTCAACTCTTGAGATTATCTCTTTTACTAGGCCGTCGGCTTCTCCCGGCTCTATTATGCATGCTGATGCTGCTGAGACATCTATGCCTACTGATTCGCCTACTTTCTTCTTGCTTGGAACATAAACGTACGGAATTTTCCTTTCTTCGCATAGAATTGGCAGATGTGCAACTATTTCTGGAGGATCAACATCTTCGGCTATTACTACTAGCTTTGCCTGAGCTCTTTCAACAGCCTTTGTTGTTTCGTTTGTTCCCTTCCTAACTTTTCCTGTTTTTGCGGCTAGTTGTAGGGCTTCATAGGCCGCATCTGCAACTTCTTTTGGAACTTCAAACTTTACGTAAAATGGCTTTGACATAAGCCTCACCCTATTGCAGACTTTAATCAACAATACATATTTATGAAGGTTTCGACTATTCCCGATTTTAATGCGCCTATAAAATAGTTTAGTTTAACTTTAGGTTTAAAGAAAAGTAACACAGATATAAGTTTTTAGAAACATTTAAATAAGATAAAATTCTCTGCATTTCGTGTTTTGTGAGGGAAATGAAACACTTGCAAAGGCTCGGCCGTGTGCTCCACATAAGTTCTAACAAGAATATAATTGTCAAGGCCGAGGGAAAGCTTCCGAAATTGGGCGGAGAGGTAGTTGACGAAAACCTCAGAATCATTGGAGAAGTTTTTGACATAATAGGCCCTGTTTCATCACCATACATTTCCATAAGACCCAGAACTTCGAAGCCGGAAGCCCTGGTAAATAAGCCAGTTTACGTTATTGTTCCCTCACATAAAGAGAGAAAGAGGGAAAGAAAGAGATGAATGAAAAAGGGGAGTTAGACAAAATTGAATCGGTTGAGGAGACCCAAACTGCGGCCATTCAGCATTGTCCAGAATGTGGAAGCAAAAGACTTATGAGAGATTATGAACGCGCGGAAATTGTTTGTATGGACTGCGGACACGTTATCGCTACAAAAATCGCTGACAGAGGGCCCGAATGGCGAGCCTTTGACAATGAACAAAGAGCCAAGAGAACAAGGGTTGGGGCCCCAGTAACCCTCTCGATTCATGATAAAGGATTATCAACCATGATAGATTGGCATGACCGCGACGTGTTTGGAAAGAGGCTTTCACCAGATCAGAAGGCTCAAGTTTATAGGCTTAGAAAGTGGCAGAGAAGAATTCGAGTTTCTGATGCGACAGAAAGAAATCTCGCTTATGCGCTTTCTGAAATATCAAAAATATCGAACGCCCTCAACCTTCCTAAGAACATAGTTGAGACAGCCTCCCTGATTTATCGGAAAGCCGTTAAGGAACGGCTAATTAGGGGGCGCTCAATACAGGGAGTGACCGCCGCAGCCGTCTACTTAGCTTGTCGCCAATGTAAACTTGCAAGAACCATTGAAGAAATAGCCTATGCAGCTAACATAAGTAAGAAGGAGGTTGGCAGAAGCTACAGATTTCTAGTCAGGGAATTAGGCTACTTTGTGCCTCCATTAAGCCCAACCCATTATGTAACAAAGTTTTCGAATCAATTGACCATGCAAGGGAAGGTTGAGGAAATAGCTCACAAGATATTAAAGACGGCAACTGAGCTTAAGCTTACATCTGGACGTGGACCAACTGGAATAGCGGCTGCCGCAAGCTATATCGCCTCCGTTCTCACAGGAGAGAGGAAAACTCAGAGGGAAATTGCTGAAATTGCGCAAGTGACGGAAGTCACCATTAGAAACAGGTATAAAGAATTGACAGAACGGCTTCTTTTCATAATTACAATTTAAATTTCCCCATTTTCTCTTTTAAGAAAAACATTTTAGATTCAATTGGATATTACATAGTTGTGGGCTGCTGTTGGTTAAATGTCCTAAATGCGGGCATGAAGTTGAGAGCCCGCTTAAGAGCTGGACTATATCGAGAAGAACTGGAGAGGGAAAAATCGTTATGGGGCTTTTTGAATGCCCCAGCTGTAAGGCGAGATTTAGATCTGCAATTGAAAAAGAAGAGGAAAAAGCGGAGGTAAGCGTTAAAGAGATGGTTGAGAGAATAAGGGGCATAAAGGGGGAGCTTATGCAGACGTTAAGGAATTTAAGGGAGAAAATAAAGAGTCTAGAGGCTGAAAGGGCAAATTTGCTGATGGAAATAGAGGAACTTAAAAAGATGGCTGAATCAAGGGTAAGCGCGCTTGAAAGTGAAATTTCAATGCTGCGAGAGGAAGTTAAGTCGCTTAGAGAACTGCTAGGCTACGAGGAAGAAGAGAAGGAAACAAAGAAAAAATAACTCAATGACCCAAAGCTTCCTGGCATGGATAATCAACAATGTTAAAGATTAAATTTCAGACGTCTTAAGAGTTGATAGAAAGGAAATGATCATAGATTTTCATGTTCACCCCATACCCAGCGAAACAGACGAGAACCTTATTCTAAAAGAAATGGAAAAAGCCCAAGTAGACATGGCTGTACTTCTTGCCTTAGACTTAAACTCTGAGCATTTAAAAAATGAGAAGGAAAAAAGAAGCTTTTTGGAAAAATGCTTAAACCTCTATATTTGGAATGGGCTTCAAGCACTAAGAAACGCAGAGAAAATTCTTGAAACGGCAAACATCAACAATAAAGTAGTTGCCGCCATGGCGAGAAAGCATCCTAAAAGATTCATAGCCTTTGGCTCAGTCAATCCCTCCCAAGATACTAAATATGTTGAAGAAAAACTCAAAGAAATAGAAAAACTCGAATTAAAAGGAATAAAACTAATTCCAACCCTCCAGTTTTTCAATCCCAAAAAAGAAACGAAAAAACTAAATAGAATTTTTGAATTTTGCGAGAAAACCGGAAGAATAATAGTTTTTCATACGGGATGTGATCCTGCAGTGTGGGAGTATCCAGAATTTTCCGAAAATGCTAATCCAAGACTTTTGGAGGGGTACATTAGAAATTTTAGGGATGTTCAGGTGGTTTTGGCGCATATGGGTGCTTATAGCATGAGAAATCCTGGAATATGGCTTAGAGAGGCAATAGAACTTGGTAAGCGTTATAGGAATGTGTGGTTCGATGTGGCGGCTGTAACCTATCTACTAACCGAAAGAAGATTCGCTGAGATCATAAGTGGGGAAATTGGCTGGAAGCACGTCCTATTCGGCTCAGACTTTCCGGTTGTGAAAAGCCACAGTATGGCTTCCGCAATTAATGAAGTTAAGGCTTCGCCCTATCTTTCAGCTAAAGAAAAGGAGATGATTCTTGGATTGAATGCCATGAAGCTTCTAGGCTTAGGTTAAGCCTTTTGTGCCTTCTTGTATTCTTCTTCTCTTAGCGCTCTTCTTAGCACTTTTCCAACCATTGTCATGGGCAGCTCTTTTCTGAACTCAACTTCTCTAATGGCCTTGTAGGGCGCGACGCGTTCCTTCACAAATTTTATTATTTCCTCTTCGGTAGCCTTTGCTCCTTCCTTTAGGACTACGAATGCTTTTGGTATTTCTCCCGCTACTGGATCGGGTTTTCCGACTACCGCGCAGAGCTTTACGGCTGGATGTTCATATAATACGTCTTCTAGCTCTCTTGGATAAACGCTGTAGCCCTTATACTTAATTAAGTCCTTTTTACGGTCTGTTATGTAAAAGTAGCCATCTTCATCCATTTTTCCGATGTCGCCAGTGTATAGCCAGCCGTTACGTAAGACTTCGGCTGTTTCCTCCGGCATTTTCCAGTATCCCTTCATAACTTGGGGGCCTTTAACTATTAGTTCTCCAGTTTCGCCTGGAGGCAACTCCTTCTTTCCAGTTTCTACATCAACAATTTTGGCTTCTGTGTCAGGCCAAGGAAGCCCTATTGAACCTATCTTAACGGTTTTCATGGTTGGATCAAGCGGATTGCAGTGGGTTACTGGTGAAGCTTCTGTTAAGCCGTAGCCTTCAACAAGAACGCCGCCCGTTATCTCCATAAATCTCTTTTGAACTTCCGGGGGCAGCGGCGCTGCTCCCGAAATGCAGAATTTTATGGATGTGCAATCATGTTTACCTACGTCTGGATGGTCTATTAGGAGGGCGTACATGGTTGGGGCGCCACAAAATACTGTCACTCGGTATTTTTCTATCACCTTGAAAACTTCAATTGGGTCGAAACGGGGAAGCATAACTACTTTTCCGGCTAGATAAATTGGGGCGTTCATAGCAACAGTCATTCCGTAGATGTGAAATAATGGCAAAACAGCCAGAAAAACTTCTTCTGTGGGCTTTCCTCTGAGCCATGCGGCGCACATCATGGCATTTGAGACAAGATTCATATGGGTGAGCATGGCTCCTTTAGGTGTCCCTGTTGTTCCGCCTGTGTATTGTAGGGCAGCTAAGTCCTCTTTTGGATTTATGCTTACTTTTGGAGATTCGGCTGGGCTCTTCTCTATAAGTTCTTTAAAGAAGTGGACGTTAGGTTCGCGTTCAACTTTTGCTGATGGAATCTTGCCCAGCAGAGAGCCTAGAAAAGCCTTGAATCCTGGCATATAATCCTTCATGCCAGTTACTATTGCATGTTCAACGCCTGTTTTCTTCCAGACTGCTTTAAATCTTGAGAATAGAACGTCTAAAGTTACTATCACTTTGGCTTCTGAATTGTTAAGTTGAAACTCAAGTTCTCTCTCCTTATAAAGTGGGCTCACCGCAGTTATGGTTGCGCCGGCTTTTAGGGCTCCATAATAGCTTATTATAAACTGTGGAAGATTTGGCAGATATAGAGCAACTATGTCTCCTTTCCTAATGCCCATATTGTATAGGGCATTCGCAAATCTGTCAGCGGCATCGTTGAGTTCTTGATAGGTTATTTCTTTTCCCAAGAATATTATTGCTGTGTTGTGTGGGTGCGCTTCTGCGGATTTCTCTAGAAAGTGAAACAGCGGGATCTCCGGGTAATCGATGGATTGCGGAACACCTTCGGGCCAAAACTTAAGCCAAGGCTTCTCAGATGCAGAAATCTTCTTTTTTCCTTTTCTTTTTCTTTTAGGCATGACAATAAACCCTAATCTAAATGATAAGATATAAACAAGTATATAAAATTCAACGTTAACATCTGCATATTCCAGACTGGAAGAGATACCCTTGAAGGTTGAAGCAGTTACATTCGAATGTCAAGGAAACAAGCTTTATGGGAAGCTTTACATTCCAGATGAAATTCCGACCCCGGGCATAATTGTTTGTCATGGCATGAATAAGCGTGGTTTTCATGCAATAGAGCTCTATCGCAAATTTGCTGAAGCAGCCTCTAAGAATGGCTTTGCAACATTACTTTTTGACTTTAGAGGATGCGGAAAAAGTACGGGAGAATTCGGCTACGGAATAGAAGAGCAAAGAGATCTTAAATGCGCATTGAATTATCTTGCTTCCAGAAGGGAGGTTGTTTCGGAGAAAATTTTCATTGTTGGGCACAGCCTCGGCGGAGCAATAGCTCTCTATGCTTCCAGAAATGATGGGAGAGTTAAAGGACTAGTTTTATGGTCTACTCCGGCGAACCATGCTTACAACGTGAAGAAGTTCATTATGCATAACAATGGAAAACTTGCCTATTACATATTTCTATTGGTCTCTTACATGGACGATTTAATTGACATTTCGAAGTTGTTTGATATGCGTGTTTATGGTATACTTTTGAGGCCTAGCCTTGTAAGGAGGAAGCTTATGAAGTTAAATGAGTGCGATGCGGTTTCAGAGCTTAAAATTCCGGTTTTAATCATAATTGGAAGCGATGACAAGATAGTTGGAGTTGAAGAGGCTAGACAGGTTTTTTCTTCGGCTAATAATCCTAAAAAATTTGTCATAATAGAGGGCGCCAACCATATCTATGAAGGAAAAGAAGAAGAGTTGATATTTGAAACTTTAAACTGGATTAAGAGCCTAATTTAAGCAACGCTTTAATCAATTCTTCTTTGTTTTTTACTATTTGATCTGCGAAGGCTATGGGCCAAGGTGACCGTTGAGCCGTCTCGTTAAGAACTATAACTTTCTTTCCGAGCCCTTTGGCGTAATAAATTTCCATGGCCGTTCCAAAGCTTGGTTTATCGCAGATAGCCACTACAACGTCGCATTTCTCAATAAATTTCAGGTCATTCCTAACTATTTTCTCAGCAAGCCGTTTTTTACCTCTAAAATCCTCAATACTACTGTAATCCATTTTCTTCTCTTGGAATTGGTCAATAACTTCAAATCCTTTTTCCTTTAGGATCCTCTGAAGTTCCTTAATTTCCTGAATTTTTCCGTAGGCTATTGGACCGCAGACTATAAGCTTCATCGATATGAACCTAAATAATCATATAGTTAAATGTCTATTATCTAATTTTTAAAGTGGTGGTGAAATATTTGGAGTTTAAGCTGAGCGAGGAGCAACTAGAGATTAAGCGGGCTGTAAGAGAGTTCTGCGAGAAGGAATTTGATTCAGAGCTGGCCTTAGAACTTGACAGAAAAGAGGAATTTCCGATGGAACTCTACAAGAAAGCTGCAAAGCTTGGATTTACAAGTCTGGCCTTCCCGGAGGAATATGGAGGCCAAGGCTACGGCTATTTGGAAACTTGCATAGCGATGGAGGAGATGTGTCGCGTTGACTCATCGCTCGGATTAGCTGTAATGATTGGAGTTTTCGGAAGCGATCTTATACTTTTCCATGGAACAGAGGAGCAGAAGGAGAAGTATCTTCCGCCCCTATGTCGCGGAGACTACATTTCAGCTGCGGCCTTCACCGAGCCTGGACGTGGAAGCGACATAACAAAGATGGATACGACGGCCGTTAAGTATGGAGATGAGTGGTGGATAAATGGGACGAAAACTTTCATAACTAACGCGCCGATCGCCGACTTCATAATTGTGCTTTGCCAAACAGACACCAAGGTTAGGCCAACCTATAGAGGGCAAACCCTATTTGTCATTGATAAGGGCACGCCCGGCTTAGACGTGACAAAGCAAACTAACAAGATGGGAATCAGATGCACAGCCACCGGCGAAGTTTCTTTAAGCGATGTTAAAGTTACAGACTGGAACATTGTAGGCGAATTGAATAGGGGCTTCTATCATTCAATGTGGTTCTTTGACATAAGTAGAGTTGCAGTTGCGGCGCAAGCGGTTGGAACCGCTCAAGGAGCATTCGAAATAGCATTTAAATATGCAAAAGAGCGGGAGGCCTTTGGCCAACCAATAATGCAATTCCAACAAATAGGATGCAGACTAGCTGAGGTAGCAACTGAAATAGAGGCAGCTAGACTCTTAACCTATAAGGCGGCATGGACCATCGACCAAGGCAAGATGGATCCAATGTTAACTTCCATGGCCAAGCTCTACGCAAGCAAGGCAGCCGTAAAGGCGACGGACGCCGCCATCCAGACGCTTGGCGGATACGGATATATGGGCGAATACAAGGTTGAAAGATACTATAGAGACGCAAAAATAACCGAGATTTATGAGGGAACCTCCGAAATTCAGAGATTAACAATATTGAGGTACTTGCTGAGGCGATTCTGATAGCCTTAAATAAAATTTAACCGCATATTTATAGGAGAAGGTGTTGGAATGTCTAAACCATATGAAACAATAAAGATTGAGAGAGAAGAAAATATTGTGTGGATAACTCTAAACAGGCCGCATAGACTTAATGCGTTTAACGATGTCCTCATCGAAGAGCTTTCGGAGGCTCTTGACACCGTTGAAAATGATCCAAGCGTTAGATGCGTAATAATAACTGGTGAGGGGGACAGAGCCTTCAGCGCCGGGGCTGACATAACAGCCTTCCCGAAGGCTACGCCAGTTAAAGCCGAAGAATTTGCAAGAGGAGGGCAAAAAGTTTTCTCTAAGATAGAGGAGATGTCAAAGCCAGTTATAGCGGCCATAAATGGCTACGCCCTCGGCGGAGGACTTGAGCTAGCATTAGCCTGCGACTTCCGAATAGCCTCGGAACATGCGGAGCTTGGAAGCCCCGAAATAAATTTGGGAATAATTCCAGGATGGGGCGGAACCCAGAGGCTTGTCAGAACCGTCGGATTAAGGAATGCTAAAAGGCTCGTAATGCTTGGAGAAAGAATCAAGGCGGATGAAGCACTAAAAATGGGTTTGATTGACAAGGTTGTTCCCTTCGAAAAGCTTAGAGAAGAGGCAAAAGCTTTAGCTAAGAAGCTAGCTGAGGGCCCGCCGATCGCTATGAAGTATGCAAAGCATGCATTAAACTTTGGAAGCCAGGTTCCCCTCGACATAGGATTGAGGCTTGAAGCTACACTGATGGCCTTGCTATTCTCAACCCAGGACATAAAGAGGGGCATAGAAGCATTTATGTCAAAGAGGAAGCCGGAGTTCAAGGGAGACTAATTATATTCTCAACCCAATTTTTTAATTTCTTAATTCCAAACACTTGTGTAGGTGAACAAACTTGAGGAAAGTAGCCATTATAGGAGTTGGCCACAGCAGATTTGGAGTTAGACAAGACGCAAATGTATGCGAATTAGCTTTTGAGGCGGTTAAACCAGCATTAGAAGACGCTGGACTTACACCAAAAGATATACCCTACGTGCCAGTAGCCTCCGTCGGCGTATGGTATGAGGAGCCCCTACCAGCGGTTGCAGTAGCCGAATACTGCGGTCTAACAGGCGCTGGCTTAATGAAGTTTGAGGCTGCATGCGCCACTGGAAGCGCCGCCATTTACGCAGCCTACGCCGCCATTGCAAGCGGACATGTAGACTTAGCGCTAGTTATAGGTGTTGAAAAGATGAGAGAAGTTGATACACTTACGGCTGTTGAGCTTATCGGTCGAGCTGGATACTATCTCTGGGAGTTTGAGAATTTTGGAATGACCTTTCCCGCCTATTACGCCTTGCACGCGGTGGCTCATATGAACAAGTATGGAACAACGGAGGAAGATTTGGCTTTAGTTGCTGTTAAAAACCATAAGTATGGCGCCATGAATCCTCTGGCTCATTTTCAACGTGAAATAACGGTAGATGATGTTTTATCCTCCCATGTAATTGCGTGGCCGCTAAAGCTTTATGATTGTTGTCCAATAACCGACGGAAGCGCCGCCGTCGTGCTGGCTTCAGAAGAGAAAGTTAAGGAACTCGGCGTGGACACGCCGGTCTGGATAGACGCCGTAGGCTTCTCTTCTGGAACAGCAAACCTTTCTAAAAGAAAGGATTATGTAGGCCTCGAAGCCTCGGTTAAGGCTTCTAGAATGGCCTATAAGCTGGCTGGAATAACGC
>Ga0190363_1001175_pt1 | contig 15558 bp, 15 predicted proteins | sample 48721867_MG_FD_161272 | JGI IMG/M metagenome (GOLD analysis project Ga0190363, IMG submission 161272) | Hydrothermal vent microbial mat bacterial communities from Southern Trench, Guaymas Basin, Mexico - 4872-18-6-7_MG | ecosystem: Environmental > Aquatic > Marine > Hydrothermal vents >... | reverse complement strand
CGCAGAGATCATCTCCTCGAGACCCATTTATCTCCTCCTGAAGAGCTCAAGGAGGACGAACATCCCTCCCCCGACCAGGATGATGGTCGCCCCGGAAGGGAGGTTGAAGAGGTAAGAGAGGAGGAGACCGGCGATGACGAAGATCATCCCGAAAAGGACGGAAAGGACCATCATCCGCTTCATCCCCGTGCTGAAGCGGCGGGCGGTGGCCGCGGGAATGGTGATGAGGGCGAGGACCAGGATGATGCCGACGACCCTTATCAGCATCACCACCGTAAGGGCCACCATCGCCAAAATTAGCAGATAAAGGGTTCGGGTGGGGAGGCCTGCCACGGTGGCGAACTCCTCGTCGAAGCAGACGGCCACAAGTTCCCTGTAAAAGGCGAGGGTCACCAGCAGGATGAAGAGATCGAGGACCCCCATCAGTATCAGGTCACCCGTGGGGACCATGAGGATGTTCCCGAAGAGGTAGCTGAAGAGGTCAGGGGCATAACCCGGAGAGAGACCCACGAAGAGAATCCCCAGGGCCATCCCTATGGTCCAGAGGATCCCGATGGCGGCATCCTCTGAAACCCTCATCCTCTTCACCGTCGCCCCCATCCCCATGGCCGAAAGGAGGCTGAAGGCCAGGGCGGAATGCACCGGGTTCACCCCGAGCAGGTATCCGAGGCCTATCCCCCCGAAGGAGGCGTGGGCGATCCCCCCGGCCATGAAGACTATCCTCTTCACCAGGACGAAGCTGCCGACGATCCCACAGGCCACGGAAGCGAGGACCCCGGCCAGGAGGGCGTTCCTCAGGAACTCATACTGGAAGATCTCCATCAGTGTTCCTTCAGGACCCGATGGGGCACCCCGTGGGCTATCAGGGCCACGGGGCACTGATAGACCTCCTCCAGCTCCTCGGGCCTTATCTCTTTGGAGTCGTGGTAGAAGAGGCGGCGGTTCAGGCAGGCTATCTTATCCACATATACCGAGAGGGCACCTATGTCATGGGTCACCATCACTATGGTCACATCGCCCCGCAGGCGATGGAGGATCTCGAAGATCTCCGTCTGGACGGGGAGGTCTATGCTTGAGGTGGGCTCATCCATCAGGAGGAGCTTGGGCTCTGTGGCCAGGGCCCTGGCGATAAGCACCCTCTGAAGCTGCCCCCCTGAAAGGCCCTTCACCTCCCGGTCCTTGAACTCCTCCATCTCCACCATCTCCAGGGCTCGAAGGGCCCTCTCTTCATCCTCGGGACGGTACCTATGGAAAAGTCCTCGCTTCTCCAGTCGACCCATCAGCACCACGTCCCAGACCCGGATGGGGAAATCGAGGTCAAAGGTGGTGTACTGGGGGACATAGCCGACGAACTTCCTCCCCTCCTCGGGCTCCATCCCGAAGACCCTCACCTTCCCCCTCTCAGGTCTCACCAGTCCAAGGATGACGCGAAGAAGAGTCGTCTTCCCCCCTCCGTTGGGGCCAATGATGCCGAGAAAGTCCCCTTTCTTAATGGAGAGGTTGACGTCCTCGAGAACCACTGAGGCCCCGATCCTGACCCAGACCCCTTCTATCCTCACCACCTCTTCAGCCATCTCGCCTGAGAAAGATAACACGCCCCCTCCTGGGATTCAAGGAGTTTACAAAACGCCCCAAACACGTATACTTAACCCCATGAAGGTTGAAGTGGCCGGGAGGGAGGTGGAGGTGCCGAGGAGGAGGGTAAGGGTAGAGAAGCTCCTCAGGGATCTGGGGATAAACCCTGAGGTGGCTCTGGTATTGAAGAACGGGGAGCTAGTCCCGGAGGACGAGGAGATAAGGGAGGGGGATCGCTGCCAGATCCTCCTCACGGTGGAGACGGGATGAAGTGCCGAAAGTGCGATGAGAGGGCCGTCATCAGGATAAGGGCCCATAACCTGGCCCTTTGCAGGGAGGATTTCCTCGACTTCGTCCTGGACCGCGTCCAGAAGGCCATCAGGACCTATCGCCTCCTGCAGAAGGGGGAGAGGGTCCTCGTTGCCCTTTCGGGGGGGAAGGACAGCCTCGCCGCCTTCGACATCCTTCAGAGGCTGGGCTATCAGGTGGAGGCCTTCCACATAGATCTGGGCATAGATGGCTTTTCGGAGGCCTCCCTCGAAGCGGTCAAGGCATTTGTGAAGGAACGAGGCGCCACCCTCCACCTCCTTCGGGTGGAGGATGAACTGGGGATGGGGGTGGTGGAGGCAGCGAGAAGGCTTCGCCGCCCACCCTGCTCCCTCTGCGGGATGATAAAGCGCTACCTGATGAATCGCTTTGCATACGAGAGGGGATTCAGCGCTGTGGTCACGGGACATAACCTCGACGATGAGGGGGCCACCCTCTTAGGAAACCTGCTCCGCTGGCAGACAGGCTACCTCTCCCGTCAGGCCCCCCTCCTTCCTTCCAGCCACCCCCGCCTTATCAAGAAGGTAAAGCCGCTGGTATTGCTTTCTGAGCGGGAGGTCCTCGCCTATTGCCTGCTCAGGCCCATCTCCTATCTTCCCGATCGATGCCCCTATGCAAAGGGAGCGACCTCCATCCCCCAGAAGGAGGCCCTGAACCTGCTGGAGCTTCACTCCCCTGGCACAAAGCTCCGGTTCTATCAGGGGTTTCTCGAGGCGAGGGGATCCCTCCCGCAGGAGGAGGGGGAACTGAGGGAGTGCGAGATCTGTGGTTTCCTCACCGTGAGGGAAAAGTGCCAGTTCTGTACCTTAAAGGAGCGCCTGAACGCAACAGAAGGGAGGGAAAGATGAAGAGATCGTACAGGATAGCCGTCATCCCTGGGGACGGCACGGGTCCGGAGGTGATCAGGGAGGGGATAAAAGTGCTTGAGGCCGTGGCCTCAAGGGAGGGCTTTGAAGTGGAGCTTCAGCACTATGACCTGGGAGGGGAGCGATACCTTAGGACGGGGGAGACCCTTCCGGACAGCGTGCTGGAGGAACTCAAACAGATGGACGCCATCTACCTGGGGGCGATCGGCCACCCCGATGTAAAGCCGGGGATCTTGGAGAAGGGAATCCTGTTGAGAATCAGGTTCGAACTGGATCAGTACATAAACCTGCGACCGGTGAAGCTCTATCCGGGAGTGGACTGCCCTCTGAAGGACAAGGGGCCTGAGGACATAGACTTTGTGGTGGTGAGGGAGAACACGGAGGGGCTTTACGCGGGGACCGGGGGTTTTCTGCGCCGCGGGACCCCTCATGAGGTGGCCATTCAGACATCCATCAACACGCGGATGGGGGTGGAGCGCTGTATCAGGTACGCCTTTGAATACTGCCGCAAGAGGAATAAGGCAAAGAAGGTGACCCTTTGTGGAAAGACCAACGTCCTCACCTATGCCTTCGATCTATGGGAGAGGGTCTTTCGCGAGGTCTCAAAGGAGTACCCCGAGATCACCACTGACTATGCCCATGTGGATGCCATCTGCATGTGGATGGTGAAGAACCCGGAATGGTTCGACGTGATCGTGACCGATAACATGTTCGGAGACATCATCACCGACCTCGGGGCCATTATCCAGGGGGGAATGGGGATAGCGGCCGGAGCGAACATCAACCCTCAAGGGGTCTCGATGTTCGAACCCATAGGGGGATCTGCCCCCAAATATGCGGGGAAAGGGGTGATCAATCCCTTGGCCGCCATTTCCGCCTGTCAGATGATGCTGGATCACTTGGGAGAGAAAGAGGCGGCTTCCAAGATCGAGAAGGCCATCGTTAAGGTGATCACCCAGCACCTGAAGGGGCTTGGCGCTGGAGAGATGGGATATTCTACCTCTGAGGTGGGAGATTTGGTGGCGGAGTATGCCGGAGGCTAAGGGACCTTTATCCCCAGCTCCTTTATCTTTTTCCGCAGGGTGTTTCGGTTGATGCCCAGGAGCCTGGCGGCAGCTATTTGGACCCCATTGGTCTTCTGCAGGGCGGCCTTGATCAGGCCCCGCTCCACCAAGGCGACGATCTCGGCCATAAGGCTCGCTCCCCTCTCCACCTGGGGGTCCATCTTGGTGGTCACCATCTCAAGCTTTTTGCGAATCAGTTCGTCCAGACTCGGCCTCTCCCACAGAATCATGGCAGCTAAGGCAGGGGCGAGTATCGAGGCGACGGTACCCATCGTCTCGATCAAGAGCTCCCTCTCCCAGACAGGGTGGGGATGGTGAGTGCCCAGGAGGCCCAGCGGCTCCCCGAGCCAGAAGAGAGGGGCCCAGATAAAAAGGGCATGAGGGGCATCGCCCAGGGAGGAACAGCCGCCGAGGAGCGGCTCATCAGAGGGATCATGGAGGGCAAGGGGACGTCGATGACGGAGGCTCTCGCCCCCCCGACCCTGATAAAGGGGAAGGTGGTTTCCCCGAGTTCCCTGCAGATCGGATCCGTATATGTACTCCACCACGAGATAACGCCCCTCGTCGATCAGGGCGAGCAACCCGGAGCGGACCTCTATTGCCTTCTCCAGAAAGGACATGACCCCATAAAAAAGCTCATGGATATCCCTTCCCATCGGAAGGAGGTGAGAGAGCCTGTCGAAAAAGGCGGAGAGGAAATCCTGGAAAGGAGAGTGGGAATCACTTTGTTCCATAAGTTTTCTGCCTTGGAAAGGGATAGCAGCCCTATGATAGAACTCTCCCTTGACCATTTCAAGGGTTCAATATTTTGGAGGAAAGATGCGCAATGGAGGTGACGGTTCTTGGTTCAGGGACTGGAGTCCCCTCCTTGAGAAGGGGATCGCCGGGGATATTGGTCAAAGTCTCTGATAAAGTCATCGTCATGGACATGGGATCAGGGACGCTGGGGAAGCTGCTGAAGGTGGGAGTGAAGTATACGGATCCTGACGCGATCCTTCTGAGCCATTTCCATCCGGACCATACGGCAGACCTGGTTCCCTTTCTTTTCGCATGCAAGTACAGCCTCGAGCCGAGGGAGAAGGACCTGCTGTTGCTGGGGGGGAAAGGGCTCAGGGAATATTACGAGGGTTTGAAAAGCGTCCACGGCCACTGGGTGAAAGCGGAGGGGTTCAGGCTTCGCATCCAGGAGGTCTTCTATGGAGAGAGAGACCTCGGGGGAATCAGGCTTATCACCCTGCCCATGGACCACACGAGGGGGAGCATCGGCTATAGGTTGGAGGCCGAAGGAAAAAGCATCGCTTACTCCGGCGACACCGATTACGCCCCCGAGGTGGTGGAGCTGGTAAAGGAGGTCGATCTGGCCATCCTGGAATGTTCCTTCCCGGAGGGGCGCAAGGTGAAGGGACATTTAACTCCTCACCTGGCCGGAAGGATCGCCCAAGAGGGAGGGGCGAAGAAACTTCTCCTCACCCACTTTTACCCTCCCTGTGACGAGGTGGATGTGGTCGCCCAGTGCCAGGAAGTGTACGATGGGGAGGTGATAAAGGCTGAGGATCTATTGAGCCTTAAGGTATAGCGAAGATCATTGACGTATCGTCTATATCCTGTTATCTCTAAGGTGTCGATCCTAAGCAAGGAGAGAGGATGTTCGGGATAGGTTCAACAGAGCTTCTGGTGATATTTATCTTGGCCCTCCTCATCCTCGGTCCGAAGAAGATCCCGGAGCTGGCTCGCTCCATAGGGAGGACCCTGGGAGAGCTGAGGAGGACGGCTGACGAGCTGAGGGAGACGATAGAGGAGGAGGTGGAGCCCTTAAAGGATGAGATCCCTGCGGAGCAGTTCCGAAAGATGATCGAGGAGGGCATGGAAGAAGGAAAGGAGGAAGAAAAGGGGAAGAAGGAGGAGAGTGGAGGAGAAAAAGCAGACCTTCATTGAGCACTTAGAGGAACTCCGCCAGAGGATCATCAGGTCCCTCATCGCTGTCGGCATCGCTTTCATCATCTGTTATGTCTTCTCAAAGCAGATCTTCGCCTTTTTGATGATCCCGCTTAAGAAGACCCTCCCTCCCGATGCCACCATGATCTTCACCAGCCTCCCTGAAGCCTTCATCACCTACCTGAAGGTGGCTCTTCTCGCTGGGCTCTTCCTCGCTTCCCCCTATGTCCTCTATCAGGCCTGGCTCTTCGTCGCCCCTGCCCTTTACAGCCACGAGAAACGCTATGTGATCCCCTTCCTGATCTTCTCCACCCTTTTTTTCGTTGGAGGGGCGGCCTTCGGCTACTTCGTGGTCTTTCCCTTCGGGTTTCGTTTTTTCATCGGCTTTGCCACCGATTTCATCCGCCCGGCCCCGAAGATCAAGGAATACCTCTCATTCTGTTCCACCCTGCTTCTGGCCTTCGGTCTGGTGTTCGAGCTGCCCGTTTTCATCTTCTTCCTCTCCAAACTGGGGGTGGTGGATGCCAAGATGCTGGCCCGCTCTCGCAAATACGCCATCCTTATCATCTTCACCGCGGCCGCCCTCTTCACCCCTCCTGATGTGATGACCCAGGTGATGATGGCCCTTCCCCTTTTGGCCCTCTATGAGCTGAGCATCTGGGTGGCAAAGATCTTTGGCAGGAGAAAGGAGGCGGACTAAGGAAGTCCCTTAAGGAACTCCTCCTCCAAGAATTTCGGCAGGTCCTCAGTTATCAGATACCCCTTTCCAGAAGGGCCAATCCTCGCATAGCGCAGCCCTTTCCTGCCGGGCACCTCTTCCCCCACGGAGAGGACCTCCTCTTCGGTCCCAACCCTTAAGCCGATTCGATAAAGGGGCGAGAAGGCCTCTGCAGACTCCTCCTCAAACTCCAGATCCCGCAGGCGCCAAAGAAGGGTATCCACGAGCAGGTCATCCACCACCCTCCCCTCCCCGGTCTCCCATATCCCCTTGCTCCTCCGCACCACGACCGTCCTTTGCGGCGATCTGATTCTTATCTCCCTCACCCGGGAGGGATCGAAGGAGAGGACCTTCCTCGAGCGGAGATCCTTCAAGGAGCGACCGAACACCTCCTCGGAGGCTTCGGCCACAAGATATATCTCCTCCTCACCCTCCTTGTATGCGTAGATGCGCCCCCCTTCCTTTTTCCCTATACGGAGCCTCAGAGGAGAGGCTCCCCCTTTAAGCCAGACCTCCACCATCCCCAAGGGAGGGGAGAGACCCTTCTCAGCGAGTCCCTTCTCAGCGTAGGGGAGGAAGGTCTTCACCTTGATTCCTTTGAGATCCCAGAGGAGGGAGTTTATCTTCTCCGGGTCCCCCTTCACCCGCTCCGGGGCGGTTATCAGCCATCCCTCAGCCTCCTTCCTCTCGCAGATCACCCCCTTCCCCCTCCAGCGGAGGGAGAACTTCATCACCTTATCGTTATCGAAGGAGAAGATGTCCTTTTTGCGCCAATCGTATGCCCTCGAGGGGACGAACTTGAGGAGTTCTTTGGAAAGCAGCACCACCCCCTGAGCGGTATGGAGGGCATAGACCCCCCGCTCTCCCGGAGAGAGGTCCCCAAGCTTAAGCGTCTTCTCCCCCGCTTCAGTTATCTGAATCTCAACCTTTGGGGGGTCAAGGCCGTAGGATGAGAGGTCCTGGGGAGCGTCGTCTACGAACTCCCACACCCTCTGGTACTCGAGGGCTATGAGGAGCCCTTCCACCTCATCGCCGTCTGCCTCGGTCTCCAGCGGCCTCCTCATCCACCACTTTTCCCCCTCTCTCTCAACCCATATCTCCAGTTTCCCCCTCCTCACCCTGACCGCCCTCACTCTGTCTCTATCGAAGACCAGCAGGGTCCTGTCCCTCAAATCGTCCGCCGGACGGTTAACCTTGTACCAGAGAAATACAGGCAGAAGCCATATCTTCTTTCCTCCCTCTTTCATCGCATAAAGCGACCCCCCGGTGGGGTTCTCGGAGCCGATGAGGACCGTCCGCCACTTCCCTCCCGCCTTCACCGACAACTTCGCCCTGGGCTCCAGGAGGCCCAAGGCCTTCTGAGCATCCTCCGTCGCCTCGCCCACTTCCCTGCTGAAGGTGACCTTTCGAATATCCTCAAGGAGCCTATTGAGCACCCCCTGGTCGCAGTTGGCCTTAACGGGCCTGGTGAGCATCCAGCGACCCCCTTCCCTTCTGACCTCCCACTCCTTCCCTTCTCCCTTGAAGCGGAAGGCCTCTATTCCCTGATCCGCTATGATCCCGAAGGGCCTCATCTCCTCCTCCCGCTCCCTCTCCCTCTTTCCGACGAACTTGATCTCATAGAGGTAGTAAAAGAGGGCAAAGAGGAGGAAGGAGAAGAGTAGGAAGAGAGTCCTGCGTCCCATAGTCCCTTAAGCTTATGTCAAACCCCTCTCCCTTTCAAGCCACTCCCTTGACTCGCCCCTATCCATTCCTTACACTTCCCTCGGAGGTCGAGGGATGAAGCAGGTGATCCTGGGGACAGCTGGACATATAGATCACGGAAAGACCGCCCTCATTAAGGCCCTAACGGGCATAGATACCGATCGGCTTAAGGAGGAAAAGAGGAGGGGGATAACCATAGAGCTGGGCTTCGCCCACATGGAGCTTCCCAGCGGCATAAGGGTGGGGATCGTGGATGTCCCCGGTCATGAGAAGTTCGTGAAACACATGGTGGCCGGGGCCGCCGGCATAGATATCGTGGCCCTGATCATCGCCGCCGATGAGGGGGTGATGCCCCAGACCCGGGAGCACCTGGACATCTGCACCCTCCTTGGGGTGAAGAAAGGATTTGTGGCCCTCACCAAGATAGACCTGGTGGATGAGGAGCTCCTCGAGCTGGCAAAGGACGAGATAAGGGAGTTCCTCAAGGGGAGCTTCCTGGAAGGGGCACCCATCGTCCCGGTGTCTGCTGTAACGGGTGAGGGGCTCGAGGAGTTCGTCAGGACCTTGGACGGGATCGCTCAGGAGGTCGAGGAGCGATCCACCGATGGCCTCCTCCGCATCCCCATAGATCGGGTCTTCACCATGAAGGGTTTCGGGACGGTGATCACCGGGACTCTGATCGCCGGGAAGCTGAGGACAGGGGAGCAGGTGGAGATCCTCCCTTCAGGGCTCCGGGGGAAGGTGAGGGGGATAGAGGTCCACAATAGGAAGGTGGAGGAGGCCGTTGCGGGCCAGAGGACGGCGGTAAACCTCCTGGGGATAGAGAAGGAGGAGATAAAAAGGGGGGATGTCCTTCTGAGGCCTTCAAGCTGTGAGCCCACCCAGATGCTCGACGTGAAGATCCATTACCTCTCTTCCTCCCCCCGCCCCCTCCGCAACGGGGCCACCCTCCGCTTTCACATCGGGACCTCCATGGAGATGGCCACGGTGATCCTCCTGGGGAGGAACGAACTGGCCCCCGGTGAGGAGGGATATGCCCAGCTGAGGCTCAGTGGCCCCGTGGTCGCCCTCCCCTCTGATCGCTTTGTCCTCAGGGGATCGGCTGCCATCCAGACATTGGGGGGAGGGGTGGTCCTTGATGCTCATCCCGAGCGCCATAAGCGTTTCCGGGCCGAGGTGCTCCAGTCCCTCGGGGAGCTGGAGAAGGGGGATCCCGCATCGGCCCTCCTCCTTCACCTGAAGAGGAGGGGAGTTGAGGGGGCCCTGGAAGACGCCCTCCCCGCCCTCACGGGGTTAGCTCCCTCGGTCATAAAGGAGACGCTCAGGGGGCTCCGGGAAAAGGGCCAGGTGGTCCTCGTTGACGAGGAGAAGGGGCGCTGGGTGGAGAAAGGGGTGTTTGAGAAGCTCTGGGAAATCCTCAGGGAAGAGCTGGATAGGTTTCATCAGGCTTTCCCCCTCCGGGCGGGGATCCCGAAGGAAGAGCTGAGGGGAAAGCTCCCCCCGGAGACGGATCAGAGGCTCTTCAACCTGCTTCTCGAGGAGCTGGAAGGGGAAGGAGTGATCGAGCAGGAGAAGGAGCTGGTGAGGATGGCCTCCCACAGGGTCTCCCTCAGGGAAAGGGAGAGGAAGCTTGCCGAGGAAGTGGAGGGGGTATTCCTGGAGGCGGGCCTCACCCCCCCAACTCTAAAAGAGTTAAGGGAGAGGGTGCCCAACGAGGGACTCGAGGAGGTGATCCAGTTCCTCTTGGATGAGGGAAAGCTCATCAAGCTGAAGGAGGACCTCCTGATCCACGCCGAGCCCCTGGAGGGATTGAAGGAGAAGCTCGTCTCTTACCTGAAGGAGAAGGGGAAGATATCCACCCAGGAGCTTAAGGCCTTGATCGGCGCCTCCCGCAAGTACGTAATCCCCATCGCCGAATACTTCGACAGGATCAAACTGACCCTGAGGGTGGGGGATGAACGGATCCTGAGGGGGGGCTAACTGCGATAGGAAGCGTTTATCCGCACGTAATCGTAGCTCAGGTCAGTACTCCAGACCCAGTAACTTCCCTCCCCGAGGTGTAGGTCCACCACAATGGATATCTCCTTTCCCTTGAGAGAGGCCGAAACCTTCTCCTCATCGTACTTGGGGTCTTGCGTCCCCCCTTTCACCACCGGCAGGTCGTTTATCCTGATCTGGACCAGATCGGGGGCCACCGCCACCCCTGCGTCCCCCAGGGCGGCCATGACCCTCCCCCAGTTGGGGTCTTGGCCGAAGAGGGCGGTCTTCACCAGCGGCGAGGTAGCGATCCTGAAGGCGATCTTTGAGGCGTCCCTTGATGTACGCGCCCCCCTGACCGTGATCCTCACCACCTTCGTCCTTCCCTCGGCATCCCGGACGATCCCCAGAGCGAGCTCCTCCATCACCTCGAAGAGGAGGTCCCGGAAGGGACCTATCTCCTCCCCCAGGGAGACCCCTGAGGCCCCGTTGGCGAAAAGGAGCACGGTGTCGTTGGTGCTCGACTCCCCGTCCACGGTTATGCGGGCAAAGCTCCTGGAGTTTCCCTCAAGGAGCAGCTCCCTGAGCATTGGAGGGGGAACTTCCAGGTCGGTGAAGAGGAAGGCGAGCATCGTGGCGAGCCGGGGCCTTATCATCCCCGCCCCCTTGGCCATCCCGAGGAGGGAAACCTCCTTCCCCCTCACCGTGAGGGTCCGCTCAGCGAGTTTGGGGACGGTGTCAGTGGTCATGATCGCTGAGGCTGCATCCTTGAAGCCCTGTGGGGAAAGGAGCTGGGTGAGCCTCGGGAGGGCTTCCTCTATCCGCTCCACCGGCAGGGGCTCCCCGATCACCCCGGTGGAGGCGACGAGGACATCCTCTCTGGGGATGCCGAGGGTGCGGGATACGGTCTCAACGCTCCTCCTCACGTCTTCCATCCCCTTCCTGCCCGTGCAGGCGTTGGCGCAGCCGCTGTTGGCCAGGAGCGCCCGCGCCACCCCCCGCCTGACCCTCCTGCGGGTGTAAAGGACCGGTGCGGCCTTGACCCGGTTCTGGGTGAAGAGGCCGGCCACCCGCGCGGGCACCTCCGAGACGATCAGGGCCAGGTCCTTACTTCCGTCCTTCTTTATCCCGCAGGCGATCCCTGCTGCCCGAAATCCCTTAGGGGCCAACCCTACCTCCCGCAGCAGTGTTTGTACTTCTTGCCACTCCCGCAGGGGCAGGGTTCGTTCCGCCCGATCTTTCTCCCCGTACGGCGATAAGGGACGGGCTTCCCCTCCCCCTCAGGGGGTGGGGGAGGAGGCACCTCCCGGGCAGGGAGGAAGTCGAGGCCGCCCCGGAGAAGGAGCAACTCGGGGGTGCGGAACTCCTCCAGAGTGGGGACCTCCTCCTCAGGGGCGATCTGGACCGCAAAGAGCTTCCTCACCGCATCCTCCTTCACCGAGAAGAGCATCTCGAGGAACATCTCATAGCCTTCCTTCTTGTATTCGATGAGGGGGTCCTTCTGGGCGTATCCCCTGAGGCCTATCCCCTCCTTGAGGTGATCTATGTTGAGGAGGTGATCCTTCCAGTGGCTGTCAAGGCTCTGAAGCAGAAGGAACTTCTCCACCTCCCTCATCACCTCAGGACCCATCGTCCCTTCCTTCTCCTCGTAGAACTCCTTCGCCTGACCGAGCAGTAGCTCCCTGAGCCCCTCCTGCTTCAGGTCCTTTATCTCCTCGGGTAAGGTAGGTTCGAAGGAGAAAGTCCTCTTGAAGGCCTCCTTCAACCCCTCCAGGTCCCACTCCTCGGGATAGCTCTTCGGGTCCGTGTACCGATCGATGAGGTCATCCAGAACCTCCTCGATCATCTCCATCACCATCTCCCGAAGACCCTCCCCTGCCAGGATCCGCTTCCTGAGGGAATAGACCACCTCCCGCTGCTGGTTCATCACGTCGTCGTACTCCAGGAGGTGCTTGCGGATCTCGAAGTTGTGGGCCTCCACCCTCTTCTGGGCGTTCTCGATCGCCTTGGTGACCAGGCTGTGCTCTATCGGCTCCCCCTCCTTCATCCCCAGCTTGTCCATGATCCCGGCTATCCGGTCAGAGCCGAATATCCTCAGGAGGTCGTCCTCCAGGGAGAGGTAGAAGCGGGAGGAACCAGGATCCCCCTGCCTTCCCGCCCTTCCCCGGAGCTGATTGTCTATGCGACGGCTCTCGTGACGCTCGGTGCCGATCACGTGAAGTCCTCCGAGCTTCACCACCTCCTCCTTCTCCCGGGAGGTGATCTCCAGGGCCTTCTTGTACGCCTCCTGGAACTCCTCCTCCTTACTTCCGTCCCCTGCCATCTTCTTGGCCAGAAACTTCGGGTTACCGCCGAGGAGGATGTCGGTACCCCGGCCGGCCATGTTGGTGGAGATGGTCACCGCCCCGAGCCTCCCCGCCTGGGCGATGATCTCCGCCTCCCTCTCGTGGTGCTTGGCGTTCAGCACATGGTGAGGGATCCCCCGCCGCTTGAGCATCCGTGAGAGCCTCTCCGACTTCTCTATCGAGACCGTCCCCACCAGGACCGGCCTCCCCTTCCTGTGAAGTTCCTCGATCTCCCTGACCACCGCCTCGAACTTTTCCCTCTCGGTCTTGTAGATCACGTCCGGATAATTGGTCCTGATCAGGGGACGGTTGGTAGGGATCACCACCACATCGAGGTCATAGATCTTCTTGAACTCCACGGCCTCGGTGTCGGCCGTACCGGTCATCCCCGCCAGCTTCTTGTACATGCGGAAGTAGTTCTGGAAGGTGATAGTGGCCAGGGTCTGGTTCTCCCTCTCTATCCTCACCCCCTCCTTCGCCTCTATCGCCTGATGGAGCCCGTCTGACCAGCGCCTCCCGGGCATGAGCCTCCCCGTGAACTCGTCCACGATGATCACCTTCCCATCCTTCACCACGTAGTCCACGTCCTTTTTGAAGAGGTGATGGGCCCTTAAGGCCTGGTTCACGTGGTGCAGGATGTCAATGTGCCGGGGATCGTAGAGGTTCTCGATCTTCAAGAGCTCCTCCACCTTGGCCACCCCCTCCTCGGTCAGTACCACCGTGTTAGCCTTCTCGTCCACGGTGAAGTGGCGGTCCCTCTTCAGATGGGGGATGATACGGTTGATGTGGTAGTACTTCTCGGTGGATTCCTCCGAGGGGCCGGAGATGATCAGGGGGGTTCGGGCTTCATCGATCAGGATCGAGTCCACCTCATCCACGATGGCGTAAAAGAGCTCCCTCTGGACACAGTCCTCCAGGGAGAACTTCATGTTGTCCCTCAAGTAGTCGAAGCCGAACTCGTTGTTGGTCCCGTAGGTGATGTCAGCGGCGTAGGCCTTCTTCCTCTCGTAATCCTCCATGTCGTGGGTGATCACCCCCACATCCAGGCCCAGGAACCGGTAGATCACCCCCATCCACTCGGCGTCCCTCCGAGCCAGGTAGTCGTTGACGGTGACGATGTGAACCCCCCGGCCCAGCAGGGCGTTGAGGTATGCCGGAAGGGTGGCCACGAGAGTCTTCCCCTCCCCTGTAGCCATCTCCGCTATCTTACCCTCGTGAAGGACTATTCCACCAATGAGCTGCACATCGAAGTGACGCTCCCCGAGGGTACGCCGGGCCACTTCCCTCACCACGGCGAAGGCCTCGGGAAGGAGCTCATCGAGGCCCTCCCCCCTCTGGACCCTCTCCTTGAACTCTCCGGTCTTTGCCCTGAGTTCATGATCGCTTAGGGCCATCATCCGGGGTTCTAAGGAGTTTATCCTCTCGACGATCGGCTGGATCCGCCGAAGTTCCCTCTCGTTCTTGCTGCCCACGATCTTCTTGATCAGATTGCCCACCATCTCAGGGACCTCCAAAAAGTGATCCTTTAATTATAAATCAAAGGACGACATTTTTCAGCTTCTCGCCCCTCACCACCACGAACCCTCCCTCCCCCCATCCCTCCTTGACAGGGTCGGGGCCTTCCATCCCCTCCAGGTCCCCAAAGAGGGTCTGACAGAAGCGAAACCTGCTGAACCCCGCCCTCTCCATCAGCTCCACTACCTCAGGGACGGAGAAGAAGGTGGCCACCCGGTAAAAGGGGCTGTCCATCTTCTTCCTCTCATATAGCCTGCCCAGGGGGCTCTGCCTGTCCACAAACCCCACAAGGAGCGCTCCCCCTTCCTTAAGGACCCTCAGCGACTCCTCAGCCGCCTTCAGGGGGTTATCGAGAAAACAGATGGTCGTCACCAGGAGGAGGAAGTCAAAGCTCTCCCCCTTGAAGGGCAGGGCCTCGGCCACCCCGCCCACCACCTCCACCCCCCTCCTCCTGGCCCTTATCCCCATCCTGAGCGACGGATCCACCCCTACCTTCACCCCCAGGGGGGCGGCGAACCTCCCGCTCCCCACCCCCACCTCAAGCCCCCTCCCCGCGGGCAGAAGCTCCCTTACCGCCTGAAGCTCAGACCGATACGCCCAGGGGTGCCTTTCAAACCACTCCTCGTACCTTGAGGGAAAACTCTCAAAGGGCTCCTTTTTGGCCATCAGGTACCCGGGGGATCAGTTCAGGATGTAGCGAAAGGGGTTGACGGGGACGCCATTGAGGCGGACCTCGTAGTGGAGATGGGGACCGGTGGAGCGGCCGCTATTTCCCAGGAGCGCAATCCTCTGTCCCCTCTTCACCCTCTGGCCCACCTTCACCAGGACCTTCTGCAGGTGTCCATAACGGGTGATGATCCCATATCCGTGATTTATCACCAGGACGAGGCCCAGGGTGGGATCCCGATAGATCCTGGCCACCAGCCCATCAGCCGGAGCGATCACCGGGGTCCCCCTCCGGTTTGCGATGTCTATTCCCCGATGGAACCGTCTGAGGCCGGTAAAGGGATCGGTCCTGTAACCGAATCGGGAGGTGACCCATCCCCTTACTGGCCAGATGGAAGGGGTACAGGCCAGCTGCTTCTTCTTTCCCTGGAGGGCATGATAGAGGGACTCTGAGCTGTGGCGGCACAGCTCCGCCTCCAGGTTGAGGTTCACCAGATCTCTCCTGATCCTCTCTCCCCTGTTAAGATCACCTTCCCTTCGACCCCTCCAACCCCCAGAAAGCCCTCCTGCTCGGGCTCCAGGTTGGCTATGATGCGGATCTTTCTGTTGAACTCCTGAAGCTCGGCGAGCCTCTTCCTGAAGAGCTCGACCTCCTTCTGGATGGAAGAGATCACCTGGCGTTGGGAACGGATCTCCTTCTTAAGGTACTCCAATAGGAGCCTTTTCTTCACATAGTCGTAAGTGATGAAAGGAAAGGTGATGATGATCACCAGGAAGATGGGCGTGAAGAACCTGATCAAAAAGGAAGGTATCTTAAAACGGCGGGGTTTAAAATCTTCCCCCTTGAAGACCCAGATGGTGTAAAG
>Ga0190363_1001174_pt1 | contig 15563 bp, 21 predicted proteins | sample 48721867_MG_FD_161272 | JGI IMG/M metagenome (GOLD analysis project Ga0190363, IMG submission 161272) | Hydrothermal vent microbial mat bacterial communities from Southern Trench, Guaymas Basin, Mexico - 4872-18-6-7_MG | ecosystem: Environmental > Aquatic > Marine > Hydrothermal vents >... | reverse complement strand
GAATATAAAACAAGACTGTATGTAAAAATTACCTGAACTCCAACAGGATCTTTGTCAGGAGCTTTATCGCATTATCTACGTCCTTCATACTGAACACGCCAGTGGGTCCGTGAATGTAACGACACGCTATGGATATAACCCCGGTGGGTACGCCCTCTCTTGTAAGATAGATTATGGCCCCATCTGTCATACCCCCCTCCAGAACATCTACCTGGTAGGGTATCCTGTACTTCTCTGCCGTTTTTATCATAAGCTCCCTTAACCTCGGGTGGGTCACAACACCCCTCCCAGATGCTTCGGTAATGGTAATGGCGGGGCCCTTCCCTATCTTCAGGCTCGATTCCGTCTCCTTTATCTGCGGTGTGTCCCCAGCTATAGTAGTATCAATGGCAAAGGCATAATCAGGATCCAATCTAAACGCAGCGACTCTCGCCCCCTTCAAGCCGACCTCCTCCTGTACCGTTCCGACCGCATAGATCGTAGCGTCAATATCTCCGGGAATCTTTTCCATCACCCTCTGAAGTATGTAGCAACCTAATCTATCATCTATGGCCTTACCGTAGAAAACATCCTTAGTAAACTGACCAAAATTTGATTCAAATATTATCGGGTCTCCTACCCCCACCCTCTTCTTTGCATCCTTCTGGTCCCTGGCCCCTATGTCGATGAAAAGCTCTTCATGTTTTATCACATTTTTCTTTTCCTCCTCTTTCTGAAGGTGCGGTGGTTTGGAGCCTATAACCCCCGGAATGTCCCCCTCTTTCGTCTTTATAATGACCCTCTGGTTCATCAAAACCCTGTCATCTATACCCCCAATCTTGACAAAGTTTATGAAACCCTTTTCGTTTATATGCTTAACCATCAGGCCAATCTCATCCATATGTGCTGCAAGCATTATTTTCTTTTCCCCTCTGCCCTTTCTCGCTATGACATTCCCGAAGCTATCAACCTCAACGCTCTCACACGATTTCTTAAATTCCTCCTTCATCATCCGGGTAACCTCTCCCTCGAAACCGGAAACCCCATGTGCATTACAGAGTTTTTTTAGTAGCTCCATTTTTCAACCTTGATTATTTATATTTGTAAATTATTAATTATATTTAGATAGTTTTTCTTTGAGATTTATGGGTGCCGATTTGAAACTGGGGAGAATCACTTCATGTGTGGGTGATATGATAATTGTGTCGTCTTCAGATTCGGAAGGCATCAGTCTCAAATCTGCGAGGGGGCTTTATGGAAGGAGCGTTTCTGTTAACAAATTGAATATAGGAAGGATTTCTGATATAATTGGCAGGGTGGATATGCCATATTTCGTTGTTAGATTGTCGGGGAATTTCAAAAACCCCGAGACATTTATCGGAAAAACATTGTATGTAAGCTGATAAAATGGCCCCTGCTAAAGACCCTCCGGATGAGGAAGCTCTAGATTATGAAGAACAGCTGAGTTGCCCGAATTGTCAGAGTACTAATCTGAAGACCGATTATACCCATGGTGAGATAATCTGCAGGGATTGTGGTTTTGTCATAGAGGATGAGATGTTCGATTTCGGCCCAGAGTGGAGGGCCTTTGATGAGGATCAGAAAAGCAGGAGATCAAGGACAGGTGGTCTGGTAAGGTATTCGAAGTTAAATAAGGGTCTTACTACAGAGATAGACAGATACGACAGGGACATAAGGGGTGGGCCCATTCAACCCGAGAGAAAGGCCCAGGTCTACAGGCTCAGAAAATGGCAACGACGGTCTAGAATGTCTGATTCCATCCAAAGAAACCTTTCTATTGCTTTACCTGAGCTGGATAGAATGTGTGCCTATCTTAAGATACCAAACAATATAAAAGAGGAGTGCGCCATGTGGTATCGTAGAGCCGTTACCAGTGGTTTAGTCAGGGGTAGGTCCATAGAGTGTGTAGTTGCCGCCATCATCTATCTGATATCCAGAAGGCATCATCTCCCAAAAACACTGGAAGAGCTGGAGGAGGTCTCGGGTGTTAAAAAGAAAGACATCGGCAGGAGCTATAGATTTGTCTGTAGAAGGCTAAAGCTGAAGATGCCCGTAGCGACTCCAATGGACTATGTGCCAAGGTTTGCCTCAGAGCTCGGGTTGTCTGGAAGGACCGAGGCAAAGGCGATAGAGATTCTAGAAATGGCTACGAAGAGGGGCATAACATCGGGGAAGGGCCCCACCGGGGTTGCTGCAGCAGCCATCTATCTCGCCGGAAAGATAACAAATGATAAACAGACACAGAAGGACATCGCTGGCAGATTGGTTGGAGTAACCGAGGTTACAATAAGAAATAGGTATGAGGAGTTGGTAAGGGCATTAGACCTTGAGATATAGCTCTTTCTTAGGATGGATCGAAGTTTCTTAATTCTTTATGAACTCGGCAAACGGATGAGGTCCAAGGGGGATAAACTCTTAATCTCCTCATCGGATCTGGGGAATTACCTGGGGATCTCACAGCAGAGCGCTTCTCGCTACCTCACGAGATTGGAGAAGCGGGGATTTATCGAAAGGAGCAGGAAGGGTAAAGGACAAGTGGTTAGATTTACCGAAAAGGGCATAAATCTCTTGGAAGAGGTATATCTAAATCTGCGGGATTTTATCGAAGAGGGCGGTAAGCCCATGCTAATTGAGGGCAAGGTAATCAGCGGACTCGGTGAAGGCGCCTATTACGTCAGGGAGTACGCAGATAGATTACAGAGGAGTATTGGTTTTAAGCCATTCTTCGGAACCCTGAATATCAAACCCCAAAGGGCATATCCAAGCATAGATAAATACATAGCGGGCACTATAAGAGGCTTCAAAAAAGGTGACAGAACCTTTGGAGAAATAGGGTATATGCCAGTAAAGCTCATGGGGGATGAATGGGAAGAGGATTGCTATCTGGTAATACCTCAAAGAAAACACTATATCGATGAGTTTGAGATAGTGAGCAGGGAAAAACTTAGAGAAAAATACAAGATAAAAGACGGCGATGTCCTGAAGATAGAGATCAAGCCATGATTTCTTCTCTTGGCTTTTTCTATATCGTGATTCATGGAGATATCTCAGTTAGCTGGGGATGGTTTTATATCATAGCAATCAGGTGGACCGATGTAGTCCCATCGATAGATAACCTACCCTGTATCCTCGGGGCCATCGGCGAGTATGAGTTCAGCGAACACCGGGCTGTGGAAGCACTGCAGGGCTTCAGGATAGCAAATAGGGAGGGGAAACCATAGAGGAGCCAGAAAAAAGACACTAAGACCTCTTATGAACAGCTACAATCCCCCGCGATATTTCCAAAAGAGTCGCCGCAGTTCATCCCGGAGACGCCAAACAAAGGATTGCCGCAGCAAACACATCCACCACACCAACAGGACCGCCAAACAGAGGAAAAACCACAAATTGTCGGTAGCAATACCCTGCACACAATAACACAATGACAGAAGAGATAATAAAAAAGGGGACTCATACGCAACCACACTTACATTATGTAGAGTCAACGCATAAATACAAGGCTATTTAAACCTTATATTCTCGTACGCCCCCAACTCTGATTCGAAGCAGTAATGGACCTTGTTGTAGTCTTTCATAAACTCTATCACATCTTTTTTGACCCTTTCCGGTTTTTCCTTCTCTATTGCAACCCTCTTCAGAAATTCCGCGATCTCCTTCATCTCCGACTCCTTCATCCCAATATGAGTAACCTCCGGAACGCCAATCCTGATTCCGGAGGGATTTCCCGTATCCCTTAAGGAGTCCCACGGTAAGAGGTTTTTATTTAGGATTATATTTGCCTTTTCACAGTCGTTGGCTACTCTATCACCGCCACCAATACTGCTAACATCCACCAATACCTGATGAGACTCCGTAAAGCCCTTGTGCTCGCAAAGAACACTAAAACCGAGCTCATACATTGCCTCTGCCAGAGCCTTAGAGTTCCTAATTATCTGATCGGCATATTCCCTCCCAAATTTTTGCATCTCTACCAGGGCCACAGCCAATCCGGCAACATGATGAAGATGGTGATTGCTCGTCAACCCCGGGAATGCCGAATTGTCTATCTTACTAGCGAGCTCATTTTTACAGAGAATCATGCCCCCTTGGGGCCCCGGAAAGGTCTTGTGTGTTGAGGTTGTGAATACATCCGCTCCCTCTCTGAATGGATCCTGAAATCTCCCTCCAGCAATCAGACCCAGTACGTGGGCGCCATCATAAACTATCCTTGCATTTATCTCATCTGCGACCTCTTTCAACTCCCTGATTGGGTGAGGGAATAAGAACACGCTTGCGCCGAGCATCATGATCCTCGGCTTTTCTTTCAGGAGTATCTCCCTGGATCTATCTACATCTATGTTCATCTCCCTCTCATCAAAGGCATAGGGAACATCCTTTAGGCCGATAACACCGGCACAGCTCACATGGGTATGGCTTATATGCCCACCAGCCTCCACCCTTAAACCAGAGATTTTATCTCCATAATGAGTTAATGCATTATAAACGGTAAGATTTGCAATAGCTCCAGAAACCGGGACGACATTTGCGTGTTCTGCCCCGAAGAGGTCCTCGGCCAGCTTCATCGCTATTGCCTCAACCCTGTCAAAGTACCTTGTTCCCTGATAGAATCTGTCAAATAACTGTAGGCCATTGCTCCTGCCTCCTAAAAGCCCCTCTGCGTATCTGTGTCCAAAGTCGGAGATAATCGCCTCCCTTACCGCGGGTGAGGTTACATTCTCAGATGCTATCAGATTTATGCAACTTCCTCGCCATTTATGCTGCTTTTCAATGAGATCAAACAACTCCCTGTAGTAGTCCATTTTATCTAAGTTTTCTTCTGATGATCTTTCCCTCCGGTTCCTCCTCTGCAAATATTTGTGCATTGAATTTATAGATTTTTATGTCCGGATAATGCCAAGCGTCTGGATCTAAACCGGCCGTCATGCAGGTATGAGATAGAAACTCCCTCGAATTCCATTTGAATTCAATCGGCATCTGTGGCAATAGGACACCCTTAAGGGAATCCTTCTCCGCAATCAGGCCATCCCTGCCTATTTTTATCTTCCTGGGATATTCCTCCGGATTATCTACATGGATGAGCTCCGGTTCCGAGAGTATGGAAACCTCTATAACCGTCGTCTTCAATTCGCTCTTTCTAAGGGGATGAAATCTGGGATCCCTGAATGCAGCATATATAGAGATATCTCTCAGTGCGCTGCCAAGGGGCATAATACCCTCCGTGTAACCAAAGCAACCCCTTAGACTATGATTCGGATATCTGTTCAGTTTAATAAATATACCAGACTTTCTCGACATGAGCTCCTCCATACTCTCCGGTATCTCCGGTTCCTTGCCCTCGAAGTGAGCCTTTATCTCTTCTCTGGCGAATCTTACCAGGAATCTGCCCTCTTTAAGCGTCAGGTTCATTTTCTATCACATTTAGGACCTCATCCACTATCTCATCGATGTTTGCCAATTTAGCCTTGTTCTCCTCGATCCTCGGTTCGATAAACTTCACACCATTATCCCTGAGTCTCTTTATGTTATCTAAAACGAATGGGTTTTCGTACATAGACAGGTGCATTGCGGGTACTAAGATTAATGGAATCTTAGAGCCAATAGCAGTTGTCGCAAATGCTGCGACTGGGGTGTCGCCTATACCATTGGCGATCTTCGATATGGTATTTGCGGTTACCGGGCATATCAGCATCAGGGAAGCCTCACCCCGAACGCCACACAGTCTTACATGTTCTAAATTACCCGTTAACCTCGTTATTGCCTTGTTGCCCGATGCCCACTCTAGAACATTGGGATGAATTATCCTTTTAGAGGATCTTGTCATCACGCACTCGACATCTATGCCCCTACGGGATAGCTCCCTTACGATCTTTGGTGTCTCAATCGCTGCAACACTTCCACAGACCCCCAGAACAATTTTCCTATGAATCGCCATTCTGTGTCCTCTATATGAATTTAATTATAAAATTGAGAGAAATAAAAATGAAAAAGAAAGGTGAAGCAACCTTCATACCAAATGCAGAAAATCCAGTGGTTGAGAGGTTATTAGATCACGCATTCCTGATTCTTTCCGCCACCTCATCTAAATTGACTGTAACCTTTTCAAAGCTGCTCTGGGGGAACCCGCTCAGGGAGTCATTCTTCATAGAGGGAAAAACGGCCACGTGGAGATGGGCTATCCTCCCCCCGCGAATGAAGATGCAAACGAAATCCGGGTTAATAGCCCTCTTGATCTTGTTTGCAACAATCTTTACTGCATGAAATAACCTTGATAATTCTTCATCCTCCATCTCATAGAACCTAACTACATGCTTTTTCGGAATCACTAAGCAATGACCCTCCGCACAGGGATTTATATCCAGTATACCCAGAGAAAAATCGTCCTCATAGATCTTCCATGATCTTGCCTCTCCTCGAGCGATCTTGCATAGTATACATTTAGATTCTTCCATCTTCATTTCTTAGAGCTCAATTACCCTGCCCGCTCCGCCCTCAACGTATTTTTCGGGATACAACCTCTTTATCTCAGATATGTGCTGTGTGCAGTGGCAGGGGCAGACCAGCCCCAGGTCCTTGAGCAGAGCAAATTCTCTAAAGCCATGCAGGCCTCCAATTAAGGCATAGACCCTTCCAAACTGCGACGCTGCCTGAAGAATATTCCCCACCCCGGGATGAGAGCAGCCATCGATAACGACCAATCCTCTCTCTGTCTTAACTACGAGAGATTGTTCTATCCCCATTAATTCTCCGGTGGAAAATATATTTTCATGAATCTGCATCGCTTTTTCAATATTCACGATCTTTTTTGCCTTTGGAGGTCGGTAGGATGACGGGGAATAGACTGTAACATCCGGGTTTATCTTAAGAAGGTCTGGGAGCCCCCCGGTATGGTCCCAGTGGGAGTGGGATATAAATATCTCATCAATACCCTCGGGTTCGATATCAAGCCTTTTCATATTTTCAAGAAGTATCTTGCCATTAGCACCAGTATCAAAGAGAATCCTCGGCTGATCTTCTACCTCCACGAGACAGGAGAAACCCCAGTCGGCTCTAAGACCCTCCCTATAGACCTCATTATCGTAGATCAGAGTAATTTTCATTCCTGATTATTCATTAAATTTATAAGACTATAAATCTACTTAATAAGTATGATGCCCATTGGAGTTAAAGAGCTGTTTGAGAATTCCAAATTGGTTTCCCTTGGAACGGCAGATAGAGATGGAAACCCAAATGTTGTCCCGATCTTCTGGAAAAAGATTCTCGATGAGGACAGGATTATCCTTCTGGATAATTTCATGCGAGCAACAAAGGAAAATATATTACAGAATAAGAAGGTTTGTTTATCCTTCTGGGATCCCGATACCGAGGAAGCCTATAAGATTAAGGGGGATGCAATCTACCATTCTAAGGGTCCAGTCTATGAGAGAGGCAGGGAATTTATGCTGAAAAAGAAGAATAAATCCCCGAGGGGAGTGGTTGAGGTGATAGTGACTGAAATCTATACAATAAAACCCGGTCCAGATGCCGGAAAAAGGATAGCATAACCTAAAATAACCTCCTCATGTAGAATCTCTTTCCCCCGTATTCCGTCTCTATGAGCTTATTCTCCTCAATCAATCTTTCGATAATGCTCCAATCGGAACGGGTCTTGGATAAAAATTCTCTAACGGCCTCCTCTCTCATTGGATGCACAGATGTAATACCGAGTAGGTCCTCCTCAACATCTCCGGTAAATGCAAAGGCATTTCCCTCATAGCCGATTAGATATTCTACGTTAGATAATTTATTACTAAGGATCTGGTATGCCATATTAATTTTCTCTTCTGATGCCGGCATTATATCCCTTCTTGCCGGCGGTCTGGTCGGGATGGAGATATATGCCCTGTCTGGTTTTAACTCTGAGAGGAAGTCAGCTATCTCTCCAATCTCTCTATCATTATCGTTAATTCCCCGAATCAACATGGTTTCTGTTGTAAGCTCTCCCCCAAAGACCCTGGCAAATTCTAACATTCCATCTAAGATCTTCTCAAGCCTCAGGGACCTGTGGGGTCTATTAATTCTATGCCAGATTTTTTCACTTATGGCATCAATCTTGAGAGAGACCCAATCTGCCCCCAGTAGGTCATCTCTAACATCCTCTCTCCAGATGAGGGAGGCGTTTGTGATCACCGCAATTTTAATCCTCAATGACCTTAGAAGCTCGATCTCTCTCCCCAAATTGATGTCAAGGGTCGGTTCCCCATCCGGGACAAAGCTCAGATAGTCTATGAACTCTTTATTCTTCTTGGCCTCTTTTACCTTTCTATTAACGTCTTTAATTATTGCTTCAATCTCGTAGAATTCCCTTCTCTCTATATATGTCCTTATCGTGGTTCCAAGCTGGCAATAAACGCAAGAATAGCTACATACCTTTGGTGGGATGTTATTTATTCCAAGACTCTTCCCCAATCGTCTCGAAGGAACGGGTCCATACGCTTTCATATCTTTCATCCATAGTAGATATAGAATAATATCGCCGGAATCATAGAAATCTCCTCGGATCTGTTATCTCCCCCGTAATTGCGGAGGCTGCCACCGTTGCCGGGGAGGCCAAATAGATAGATGCTCTGTTGTTCCCCATCCTGCCCTTGAAATTCCTGTTGGCCGTGGAGATTACGTTCTCGTTATCTGCCGGAATTCCATTATGGGTTCCGACGCATGGTCCACAGCCAGGGGTTACGATGGAAGCACCCGCTTTTAATAAAGTCTGGATTACACCATCGTTCATCGCCCTCAGATAGACATCCTTGGATGCCGGAGCTACGATAAAGCGAACGTCTTTGCTTACCTTTTTATCCCTCAGGATCCCTGCCGCGATCCTCAGGTCCTCGAGTCTGCCATTGGTACATGTACCTATATATGCTTCATCTATTCGGGTTCCCTCGACCTCTGAGATATCACAGGTATTATCGACCTTGTGCGGTTTCGCTATCTGCGGCTCCAGATCCGAGATGTCGTATTCCCTGATCTCTGCAAAGCTGGCATCTGGATCGCTCTTTACGACCGTGAACCTTCTATCCGAGTGTTTCTTTACCCATTGCAGCGTTTTTTTATCCACATCGATCAAACCGACCTTGGCGCCCATCTCAATTGCCATGTTGCTGATGGTCATCCTTGCATCAATACTTAAATCTGAAATTACCTCGCCCGTGAATTCTATTGCTTTGTAGGTTGCCCCATCCGCGGTCATTCTTCCGATCAGGTACAGGATCAAATCCTTCGAATAAACGCCATCAGGCAATTTTCCATTAATTATAAGCTTTATTGTCTCGGGGATTTTGAACCACAATCTACCGGAAGAAAAGACTGCTGCCATATCGGTACTCCCTATCCCGGTTGAGAATGCCCCCAGGGCCCCATATGTACAGGTATGGGAGTCCGCTCCAACTATCAGGTCGCCCGGAACAACGTGTCCCTTTTCTGGCATTAATTGATGGCATACGCCGCAACCAATATCATAAAAATTCTCTATCTTTTGTTCCCGTGCAAAATCCCGCATCATTCCATGAAGGTTCGAAACCTCTTTACTCGGGCTTGGTGCCGAGTGATCGATAACGAAGGCTATCTTGTCAGGATCCCATACCCTCTTTGTCTTCATCTCATTGAAGGCTCTTATAGCCAATGGTGTGGTGCCATCCTGACTCATCGCAAAGTCAACCTCTGCTATGACGATATCACCAGAATATGCGTCCTCCCCCGAGTGTTCGGATAGAATCTTTTCGGAGATCGTCTTGCCCATTTTATAATAATTATCGATGTACAACCTTAAGTAGGTCTGCATTTGTGATAATCCCCTTAATGTCACCGCGCTCCATAACGAGAATTGCGGTGTTACGTTCCAGAAGAGAGGAGATCGTTGTTAAGGGTGTATTCATGCTCACGATCGGGAAGGGGTGCTCCATAAATTCCCCCACACTCCTGTGAGAGAAATCACGCATATCGGCACCCTTTGCTATCTCATCGAGAATAACCCTCTCTGAGATCGAACCGACCACCTTTTTTCTATCAAAGACGGGCATCTGAGATACATTATACCTCTTCATAATCCCCGCTACTCTTTCCATAGAATCTGTCAGTTGAACCCCGACCACCTCTGTGGTCATCAATTCCCTTGCGAGGATCTCCCTGCCTCTAAGCTCATCCAGTGCCCTGAAAATACCGACAACCTTGGAATAGCGTGGATCTACCCTTCCCCTCTCCAATCTCGCCACCAGGGATTGACTCACACCCGCTCTCCTTGCCAGCTCCGTCTGCGTAATGCCAAATTTATTCCTCAATCGAGATATCTCAGAGAGTTCTGGAAGAAGCATTTTGTTGAATATGCATATATGAATAATTTTGGGTATTTGATATTTATATATGAATATTTAAATAATTAGGTTCTATGAAAAGTATCAGGGAGATAAATGAAAAGATTCGGAGGGGGGACGTCGTTGTTGTTAGAGCGGATGAAATGCCGGAGCTATTTGAGGAGAATCCAAAGAGAGCCGCACGGGAGGTTGATGTAGTTACAACTGGAACATTCGGTGCAATGTGCTCCTCCGGGGTTTTTTTAAATTTTGGTCATCCGGACCCTCCGATAAAGATGCAAAGGGTCTGGCTGAATGAGGTTGAGGCATATACAGGAATTGCAGCCGTCGATGCCTATCTTGGAGCGGCTCAGCCGAGTGAAGACAGGGGCTTTGAATACGGTGGGGGTCATGTTATCGAGGATTTAGTTGCCAGAAAAGAGGTAGATCTGAGAGCTACAGCCTATGGAACTGATTGCTATCCAAGAAAAAAGGTCGAAACTACCCTGACTATAGACGATATAAATCAAGCGATAATGTTCAATCCAAGGAACTGCCTCCAGAGATACAATGCAGCCATAAATTCCACCGACACCATCATACATACGTATATGGGTACTCTACTTCCCAATCGGAAGAATATCAATTTTGCTGGAACGGGTGAGATAAGCCCGTTAATCAATGACCCCGAGCTTGAAACTATCGGTGTTGGAACCAGAATATTTCTGTGTGGGGCTCAGGGCATCGTAGTTGGGGAGGGAACCCAGCATTCACCAAAAACTGGCCAGAGTACAATAGCAACAAAGGGAAACCTAAAGGAGATGTCCACCGAGTTTTTATCCGGGGCAACGATTCCCGGCTATGGGGTATCTCTCTTCGTTGGAATTGGAATCCCCATCCCGATTCTGAATGAAAAGATAGCGGAAAGGACCGCGATCAGAAACGAGGACATAAAGACGGAGATATTAGATTATGGAACCCCAAAGAGGGAAAAACCCGTGATTAAGGAGGTCACCTATAAAGAGCTATTCTCGGGTGAGGTTTATATCGATGGTAAAAAAGTAAGAACGAGCCCCCTATCCAGCCTCAAGGTCTCGTTCAGGATAATGGAGAGATTGAAGGAGTGGATTCAGGAAGGGGATTTCTTTCTCACCGAAAAAATTCAATCATTGCCACGGGATGTGGAGGTCAGACCAATGAGATTAAGGAAGATGGTACCGACGGTCGGGGAGGTAATGACCAGGGACGTCATAACTGCCAACCCGGAGGATTCCATTGAAGAGGTCTCCGAGTTACTCGTTAATAATGAGATAGATCAGATCCCGATAGTTAATGAAGAGAATAACCTGGTTGGAATTGTCACATCCTGGGATATCACGAAGGCCGTTGCAAAGCACAAGAAGAAGTTGAAGGAGATAATGACCAGGGATGTGATAACGTCGAGAAAGGACGAATACATAGATGCGGCCGCCAGAAGGCTCGAGAAGTACAAAATTGGTTCAACCCCCGTGCTTGATGATGAAAAGAAACTTATCGGGATAATTACCGTGAACGATATAATCCGCAGGGGCGTCAAAAAATGAATAAGTATCTGTTAAAATTCCCGTCGGATGTCGTTGATTCGCCGATAATTGCCAGTACCGTTCTCGAGACAGGGATTCTGGTAAATATACTGAGGGCAAAGGTGGACTATGATGAGGGAACCATCGTGATAAGTATCCTGGGGGATGAGATGGAACAGAAAAAGGTGGTAGACGCGCTCATCAAGAAGGGAATAGAGGTCAGCAAGCTGGAGAAGAATATCGCGAATGACGTAAGTAGGTGTATTAATTGTGGTGCCTGCATTGCATTATGTCCAACAAATGCGATTTCATTTACAGAAGACTGGAGTATCAGGGTGGAGGGTGATAAATGCATTCGTTGCGGAGCATGTGTAGAGGCGTGTCCTCTCAGGAGTCTATCAATTCAGGAGATCTAAGTAAATTTGAGCTGGAGTACAAGCATACGAGGATTACCGTGCTTTCTGACAGGAATCTTAAAGATGAGGCCATGGGATTTCTCGAAAGAGTCTATAATGAATTGGAGAGATATTGCCATAGAGATGGATTTTTTCTTATCTCCTATCACCCAGTAGAGGTTGATGAGAATGCACCGGAAATTGTGAGACTCATGGCAAAAGTCGGAGAGAGGGCAGGGGTTGGGCCAATGGCCTCTGTTGCGGGGATGTTCTCTGAACAAATTGGAAGGTTTTTATTAAAAAATGGTGCCACGGAGGTAATTGTCGATAATGGGGGGGATATCTTTCTGAAAATCAGAAGTGAGAGGGTTGTCGGGATATACGCCGGAAACTCAAAATTCTCCAACAGGATTGGATTTAAAATAAATCCGGATGAAACCCCCTTGGCAGTATGTACGAGCTCCAGCTCCGTTGGGCATTCCATAAGCCTGGGGGATTCCGATGCCGTCTCCGTCGTTGCGAGGTCCTGTCCCCTGGCCGATGCTGCCGCAACATCCATAGGAAATGAGGTCAGGGGATTAAATGGTATAAGAAAGGGGTTAAAAAGGGCCAGAGAGATTAAAGGGGTTAATGGCGTTCTCATTCTCAGGGGCAATGAACTGGGAAGCTGGGGGAAACTCCCCGAGATAATCGGAATATAATTCAATTGAGGATTTATGGTTAGGCGAATATCATGGGCCTGAGGAGGAAAAGATAATATCACGAGACAGAATGAGAAAACCCTACGTCCCCTCAATCACAATTCCCCTGGAGGTTATCTCATAGGGGATGAAGCCCCTCTTCTGCTTTGTCCATCTTATCTTCTTGATCCTCAGGCTCATAGAATCGGCTTTATCCATATGGTGGAGCTCTACAATCCCATCAACCAGGTATTCTGCCGTCTTCTCCAGGCTCTCGATATCCTCTGGGGCCTCGGAGATCAGTATGGTCGTCGTACCCAGATCTCTTAATCTGTGAATGAACATATGTAATGCGTCCTTACTGACGCCATATATCATATATGCAGATAATGAATCTACGACCAATCTCTCTGCCTTGACCAATGGGATAATCTCGTTCAATCTATCAAAGAACATCTCCTCCCTCTCGTGTTGCGAAATCTTGTATCTGCTTTCCCTGATAGCTCGTTCAACCTCTTCGATCCTGTCTTTGAGCACATCTATCCTGTTATCTATCTCGTTCGTGGATCTTCCCTCTCTCTCCAAGAGCCTCTTCTTTTCCTCTAGAGCCCTCATCTCCTCCTCTATTCTACTCCTTTCATCGAGGTATAGACTACTCTCTATCGTAAAATATTCCAGAATTATCAGCTTATTTTCATGCTCTAATCTTCTCAGATTAAATCCGAGCTCCTCCCCACTGAGGAGTATACTCTCCCTCGGTTCATCAAAACTGACATAGATGCCGACCTCATTATTCATGGCACCTTCGTGCAGAAAATGGACAGCCATTATACTCTTCCCGGTCCCCGGAGAACCAGAAATGAGGATGCAAGACCCCTTTGGAAAACCACCCTCTATCAATTCATCCAGGCCCGGAATACCGGTCCTAACCCTCTCGATTGCCATTTTATCTCTTTTTCTTTCCTCTCCTAGATCTCTTCCTGGGCTCTTTTTTGGGTTTCTCTTCAGAGAGCCTCTCCAATTGTCTGACCAGACCCTCAAGCTCATGAGCGATATCAGCACCCGTTGTGGTTAATCTGACAAATTTTATCCTACCCCTCTTCTCGAATTCGACTATGCCAGATTCTTTTAATTGTGTAAGGATCTTCAGGGTGTGGGTATAGGTGCAATCCGTCTCCTTGGAGAGGATGGATGCGTACTTTCCAGTAGAGTCCTTCAGGCTTAACACAATATCCGTGGGCTTGTCGTGCAAAAACAGGTCCAGAATTTTCCTTTTCTCTTCCATGGAATTCACCAATCGAATAGATTCATTATATTATGTATATATCAGAAAATAAAAAGCAGGGCTATAATTATTTTGATTTCATTTCACCTTTTAACAGTTTATGGAACTCCTTCCATTCTTTTTCCACCCGGTTCATCGCAGATTTTAGCTCCTTCATTGCATCTGGTGCTTCTACATGTAATCTGTATCCGGGGATGAGGGGATGAGGGTCATAGACATAGGCATCTACGCCCATCTCAGATAAAACCCCAACCAATGCATTCGGTAGTGTCTTATCATCAAATTCGAGTTCTACAACACCCTTCTTCTTCTGGATAAACTTAATCTCCATTTTGATAGAATATATGGAAGCGGTGTATAAATACAAACTCTAATCTAATCTAATTTAACTATGAAATCCAAATTAGAGATAAGATGAAACTCTATCCAGAATGCGTTCCCTGCATGCTACAGAGGGCCATGATGTTCTGCAGGGACGAGGATGATAGAACGAAGAGAGAGATTATGAGAAGGCTCTGTAAACTATTCTCTGAGAAGATCTCGAAGAATATCACAACGACAGAACTTGCCTTTGAGAGGAACAAGGTTATCGAGGAATTAATGGATAATAGGGACCCCATGAAGGACCTGAAGGAAGAGAGCTTCAATGCCGCTCTAAGGGTCTATCCCGCGCTAAAAAATTACGTGGAGGCCGAAAAGAATAACAAAGAAAGGTTCAAAAAGGCACTGAAGGTCGCCCTAGCTGGTAATATTATCGAGTTTGGGGCCCGAGACCACAGGGTGAATCTGAAAAAGCTCGAGGATCAGATCTTTGACGTCGTTAAAGGAAAACTATCTATAGATGACAGAGATGAGATATATGAAAAGGTGAAGAATTCCAGGGAGATTCTATATGTAACCGATAATGCAGGTGAGCTCGTGTTTGACAAGATCTTTATTCGGGAGCTCACGAGGTATGCGAAGATATGTGTTTCTCCCTTATCCAGACCCGTTCAGGATGACGCGTGGGTTGAGGACGTTAAAAGGGCCAAGATCGATGAATCTTGTGAGATAGTCCCCAGGGGGGATTTCATAGGTATATGGTTCGATAAATGCACTCCCAAATTCCTGAAGAAATTTGACGAGGTTGACTTTATAATTGCGAAGGGGATGGGCTGCTATGAAACCCTCGTGGATCACCCGGAGAGATTAGAAGGAAGAATAGCGTTATTGATGAAGGTGAAGTGCCTGCCAGTTGCAAAAAACATTAATGTACCTCTGGGATCGGCGGTTGCCAAGCTCCTATGATCTTTTACTGAGATAAGAGGCTATCTCCT
>Ga0190363_1001172_pt1 | contig 15572 bp, 13 predicted proteins | sample 48721867_MG_FD_161272 | JGI IMG/M metagenome (GOLD analysis project Ga0190363, IMG submission 161272) | Hydrothermal vent microbial mat bacterial communities from Southern Trench, Guaymas Basin, Mexico - 4872-18-6-7_MG | ecosystem: Environmental > Aquatic > Marine > Hydrothermal vents >... | reverse complement strand
TAGTGCCTTGACCAGCAATTACATGTTTATCATCAAAAGGATGTATAAAAACGGCATTTATCTCCTCTGCTAACTGAACAGCTTTCTCATACGCGTCGTCGTAGGTCCTACCGTAAAGTACTACTTCAGCTCCATAACTCCGCGTAGCCTGAACTTTAGCTATTGACGTATATTCTGGCATTACTATTATCGACTTTATGCCAAGCTGAGAAGCTGCGAAAGCTACTCCTTGAGCATGATTACCCGAGGAAGCCGCAACACAAATATCGAATTTTCCTTGCTGCCTCTTTTTCCAGAGAGCATAGTAGGCGCCACGTACTTTAAAAGCTCCAGTTTTCTGGAGATTTTCAAGTTTAAGATAGATATCTCCGCCGGTCATGCGCGAAAAAGTAAGGGAATGATCTAAAGGAGTTCGATGAATTATCGGGGCGAGAATCCTACGAGCTTCTCTAATATTCCTAAGAATTTCATTAACTACCTCGGACATAAGAATCCTCTAAAAGTAAAATTTTGCAGGGGTATAAAAGCTTAATTTAATGTTTACTAAGTGAGATATATATTGCTGACCGGAGATAAAAGCTGGGTGGCGGTATGAAAGTCTACTTCAAAGAATTAACCTTATCAACTAGCAAGAGATTAGAACTCGTCGATATAACTCATGAAGTGGAACGTGCAGTTATGAAAAGTGGAATCAGAAATGGAATATGTATAATACATGCCCCGCATGCCACAGCGGCAATAATAGCAAACGAGCATGAATCGGGTTTAATGCGCGATATTTTAACAAAGGTTGAAGAAGAATATCCTCGGAATGGAAAATGGCTTCATAACAGGATAGACGATAATGCTGCAGCTCATTTAGGTTCGGCTTTCATATCTTCTACGAGAATTTTTCCTATACGAGAGGGAAGATTGATTAGAGGGACTTGGCAAAACATCTTTCTGCTAGAGATGGATGGACCTAGGAGCTATAGACGTATCGTTATAGAAGTTATGGGAGAATAGTTATGGACATAGTATTCGTAGGACATGTAGTAGTAGATATGATAATATACCCTGATGGAAGTAGAAAACGATCGTTAGGAGGCAGTGTTGTTTATGGTAGTTTTACCGCGTTGAGACATGGAGTTAGGCCGGTTATAGTTTCTATCGTCGGCTCAGACTTCCCAGACGAATACCTTACTTTTCTAGCTAGAAACGGTATAGATATAGCATATATTCATCGTTTTAAAGGGAAGACTACACGTTTTAGACTTTCATACGATGAATATATGAATAGAAAGCTATACCTGCTAAGTAGGAGCCCAGATATATTAATAGATGATCTCCCGCCAGTGCTTCACAAAAAACTGGTCTTAGTAGGAGCCGTAGCAGGAGAAGTCCCTTTAGAAACTCTTGAGTATATCTCTAGAGAGGCTAGTATGACGGCATTAGATATTCAGGGTTATCTCAGATTTAAAGAAAAGGATGGATCTATAATACTGAAGTCCAATACTCTCTTGAAGGAAATAGTTAAACACGCAGATGTTTTACATGCTGAAGAATACGAAGCTAGAATAGCGACTGGCTTAGAAAACCCGGCGAAAGCCGCTAAAAAACTGGTAGAAATGGGATGTGGAATAGCGCTTGTAACTATGGGAGAAAGGGGAAGCTATGTAGCGATGAAAAGAAGGTTAATTTACGTCCCGGCGGTAAAGCCCAGAAAAATGGTAGATGCTACTGGTTGCGGCGACGTTTACACAACAGTATTTACTATCGAATACTACAGGAGGGGAGATATATACGAAGCGGCGGCAATGGCGACATCTGCTAGTTCTTTTCTGGTAGAGAAGCCAGGACTGGACGGTTTTGCTAATAGGTCTGAAGTTAGAAAACGGGCTCAAGAGGTAATGGGAGATATAAAAGAAATAGGATAGGGGTCGGATAACCCCTCTCAGGCGTTAAAATGACGACATTGTTTCCATGAAGGCGGAGGTTGCCTAGTTTGCTGCTTCATAGCTCGCTGACGGCAGTACATATTTACAATACTTTACTTCGATTAACGCCAGTTTATACCCACCCCCGGGGGTTTGATTAATGCTCCCCTCGCCTATACAACCATCAGGGGGCAATCATGTACTTAAATCATATTTACACACAGATCGCTATAATACATCCATGTACATAGTACAAAGCCGTCACTGATATGGGGTCCGACCCCTAAGGGGTCATCGTTATCCCCCTCTGCGGATAACCTTAGGTTATCCGCTTCATCTATGTTTAGAATACTTAACTATTATATAAACTTTACGTACATTCTTCCTTTTTATAGGAGTAAAATGAGCAGATGTAGTGATAGGTTCAATCGGTACCGGGAATTAGATTCATCAGATGGGTATTTTAAATCTTGTAGTATGATACGTATATTTTATTTCAGACGGTTTGGCATACATCACTTATCAGTTTCTGCTCGCCTCATCACTAGTCTACACTATTATTTTCGTATATTTAGGTGTTTCCTCTTTTACTAGTTTCAACAATCCATTTTTTATTGTTATATTGCCTATTATTACAGGTATGCCTGTCTCAACTACCTTTTCCATCTCTAGTATTTTAGCTAAAATCCCTCCTGTTACGTCAATCTCCAGTTTTTCAGTCCTAATTTTTTCTATTTCTGATATTGAGAATACCTGGATAAGCTTAGCTTGAGGATGTTTTTTGGGATCCTTTGAGTATATTCCATCTACGTCCGTACCTAATACTACCTTCCAAGGCCTTAACTTTAGAGCTAGATAGGAAGCTATTTGGTCTCCTGAAATTATACAGAATCCCTTGTTCAGATCGAGTATAGCGTCTCCATAAAGGATCGGCACCATGCCTAAATTAAGGTACTTTAAAATTTTATCGGCATCCATGGAAAATATTTCGCCGTTTTTGGCTATAGCTATATTTGATGTATGTAGAGTTACTGCTGGAACACCAGCTTCTATCATTTTTTCGAGAACTATTTGATTTAGCATGGTCATGTAGTATCTTACTTTGCTATATCCCAAGATTTGTTTTTTAGAGAAAAATCCTTTATGTATCTCGTATTCTTTAGCGACTGGATGTCCGAAACTGCCTCCTCCATGAATGAGAATTAATTGAAATTTTTCACTCAATTTCTTTACATCATAAGCTATGTTTTCAATAACATCGTATCTCGGTGTATATCTTTTATTTTTATCTGTTATAGCTGAACCTCCCAATTTTACCACTACTAGCTTCAATATCGACACCATTACGTAAATAAAACGATATAGAGAGGTTAAAACATCCTATATAGTATAAACTTAGCTAATTCTTCTAAGTCCTTGCGGGCATCGTTTTCAGGAAGTTTTTCTAACATTCGAAGAGCTTCGGTTAAGTATTTCTCACCGATTTCATATGCTCTATCTCTCGCAGAAGTATTAGCTATTAATTCGATTGCCTTCTTTAATTCTTCCCCGGAGATAGGCTCTTTCTTTAGTAGAGATAATAGGAATTCCTTATCGCCGCTTTTTAGTTCATCCAAGGATAAGAGTATTACTATATTACCCATTTTATGCTCTATTATATCTTTTCCTTGAGCTTTGCCTGTTTTTTCTTCTTTCCCGAAAATATCTATTATATCGTCGGCTATCTGAAAAGCTATTCCTATATTTCTGCCATAAGTTCCAAGGGCATTTATTACATCAGAGGTAGCATCGGCAACTATTCCTCCTGCTCGGCATGAAGCTTCTATAAGTGCGCCAGTCTTGGCATAAACCATTTTAAAGTATTCGTCGAGGGTTACTACCTTTCGCCGATTCTCTACAACATATGGTTCATTAAATCGGCCTGTTTGCTCAAATAGGATGTCGAGACGTTCACCTTCGACTAAAGTCTTTATGGTCTTCACTAGTAAATCGTGGAGTTTCAATGGGTGTTTAGAATCGTTTATTGCCTCGGCTATAGCTTCTCTATAATGGACAGCGGCTAAGATAGCCATACTTAAGCCGTATTTTTTCCATACTGTAGGCTCTCCTCGCCTTATCTCTCCTCTATCTATTATATCGTCTAAAATTAGAGAATAATTATGAATCAGTTCCACGGCAGCGGCTATTGGTAGGGCGTCTTCTATTTTTCCTCCTACAGCTTGAGTGCTCAAAATTACCAGAGCTGGCCTTACCCTTTTCCCTCCGACTTTAACCTGATAAAGCGCTATCTCCTCGAATTCTTTGCTACAATTAGATTTCAAGTATTTCTCCATGTAAGGATCTACTAGAGAACCTATTTTAGCGAGTTTGACGAGAATGTTCTCTTCCATTTTCACCACCAGTTGAATAATCCTTCGTCTTATGTCGATATTAAATCTTTTCAGTATTTCAGTGTGTGCGGAGAATTTAAATGTCAGAGTATGAACGTATGTTTTGTCTAAAATGAGGCGTGGTAATTTGAAATGTATAATAGTCTCCCATACTCACTGGGACAGAGAATGGTACTTGACTTCTGAAGAATTCCGCCTATGGTTTCTAGATAGTTTTAATAAGGTTTTAAAAGTATTAGAGGAGAACCCTAAATTTCATAGCTTTCTCCTAGACGGGCAAATAGTTTTACTAGAAGATTTTCTCAACTACTATCCCGAAAAACGGAATAAAATAGAAGAGCTTGTTAAAAAGGGTAAATTGGCGATAGGTCCCTGGTATACCCAACCTGATGAATTCCTTGTAAGTGCAGAATCTTTAGTACGAAATCTCCTAAAGGGTATGAAGACCGCTGAGTCTTATGGAAAATGTATGATGGTGGGCTACCTACCAGATACCTTCGGTCATACGGCTCAACTGCCGCAGATACTCTTACAATTTGACCTCGATAATATAGTCTTTAAACGTGGAGTGGGAGATGAAGGAGAAGATCTTGGAAGTGAGTTTATCTGGGAGGCGCCTGATGGCAGTAGGATTATAGCAGTACACTTAGTCGCTGGCTATCATAATATAGCTAAGCTCGGGCTTCCTATTCTCGCACCAGGTATAGAGATTTGGAATAGTCCAGTAGAATGGATAACCGCTCTTTACAAAAAGTATGATGAAGAAGAAAAGGTCCTAGATTTGGATTGGGCTCTCGAATATGTTAAGGAATTAATAGATTATTTGTCGAAATATGCTCGTACTCCTTACTTGTTGTTAATGAATGGAAGCGACCATACGCCTATTCAAACATCAATTGTGACCATTATCGATTATTTAAAAGAAAAACTTCCAGAAGTAGAGTTTAAGCACGGAAGTTTGGAAGAATATCTTAAGCTAATAAGAGAATATGTAGAAAATTTCAAGATTTATAAGGGAGAGTTGAGAGGAGCACGATATTCCCACCTGTTGGTTGGCGTCTACTCTAACCGAGTATACTTAAAACAATTAAACTATAAAGCACAGTTAATGCTAGAAAAATATGCGGAGCCTTTAGCTTCTATAGCTAAAATGTTAAAACTTGACTCAAACCTTAAAATCCTAGACTACGCGTGGAAGTTATTGTTAAAAAACCACTTCCATGATAGCATTTATGGTAGTGGAACGGATCCAGTTCATAGAGAGAACGAAGTTAGATTCGAAAAGGTAATTGGAATAGCGAGTAACTACGTCTTTAAATTATCGAAAGAAATAGCCTATTTCACAACACCACCAGTTAAAGACTGTGAGGCGCATCTTTTCGTCTTTAATCCGTTAAACTGGGAGAGAGGAGGATTAGTTTCCACGTATATCGAACTCCCCGATGGAGAATATTTAGCAGTTGATGATGAAGGAAGAAGTTATCCAGTAAAAATTCTAAAAGATCCAAGGCTCGATATTGGAGAGATTAAACGAATATTCTTACTATGCGACAGAATCCCACCTATCGGCTATCGAGTATTCTCTATTAAAAAGGGTAAAGTTGAAGTGGAAAGTGTAAAAGTAGAAGATAATGCCATAGAGAACGAGTATTACAGAGTAGAAGCTGACGCCGAGAAGGGAGGAGTGTTAAAGATAATAGATAAGGAGAGGGGAATAATACTAGAAAATGTTAATGTTTTCCTAGATGAAGGAGATGCTGGAGACGAGTACAATTATTCTCCGCCTAGGGGGGATCTGCTTGTTTCAAGCGATAAATATAAAGCAGAAGTTAAAGCCTTCCTGGATACATATAGGGCAGTATTGAATATTAAACTAGACTTCGTTCTCCCCGCTCGACTAGTCGGAGAATGGAGGAGCGTAGACTCCGTATCAAATCCTATTGAAGTTGAAGTATGGCTCGAGCCTAGATCTAGACTTATTAAATTTAGAGTAATAGTTGAGAATAATAGTGAAGACCACAGGTTAAGAGTTAAGATTCCAACTGGTAGGAAGACAGAATACGCTTATGCAGATACTCATTTCTACGTAATAAAACGCCCACACCAACCGATATCTAGTGGAGAAGGATGGATGGAAGAGCCTCCGAGAACTCATCCAATGATATCATGGGTAGATGTGAGCGATGAAAATGGAGGAGTAGCATTGTTCACTAAAGGATTGCATGAATACGAAACTGTAATAGAAAACGGGCAGGTGTCGATACTTTTAACCCTGCTCAGAGCGGTAGGTTGGTTATCCAAATCCGATCTAAAAACAAGGAAAGGAGGAGCCGGACCCGATATAGCCGTTTCCGATGCCCAATGTAAACGCCGCTTAACCTTTGAATATGCTTTATACCTCCATGATGGAGACTGGGAAAGGGGAGAGGTTTATAAGTATGCACAGGAGTATACGACGCCTTTACTCGGTACGGCGTTTAGACAATATACTGCAAAAATGCCTTCTAATCTTAGCTTCTTCTTGGTGGAACCAACTGAGCTTTTAATCTCAGCGCTTAAGCCTACCGAAGATGGAAAAGGAATTGCCATAAGATTCTATAATGTTACTGGTAAAACTGTCAAGGGAACTGTTAAATACGCATTTAATCCTAAGAAGGTATACTGGTCTAAAATGAATGAGAAGAAAATTGAAGAAATCGAAATATCTAATGGAAAAATGGAAATTGAAGTAGGGGCTCATAAAGTAGTAACGTTAATAGCGGAATATGACGAGTAGGGTTAAATTTGGTTTCAAGAAGACTCCGGACGGATACTTTCTAGTGATTATTCCAGTGGACGTGTTTAATGCTCTTAGAGAGCAGAAATCATATCTGTTCGAGAAAACGATCGCAGAATACGTAGGGGCGGAAGTGTTTGTGAAAACGAGGTCGCGTAGACTAGCGCTAGAGATAGCTCGAAAGGCGGCATTACTTATCTCCAATAAAAATTCTTAGTCTTTTTAAAGCTTCTAGTCTCTGCTTATATCCAATTTCAGCTAGCTCGATAGTTTCCCTTAAAGTAGCTATAGCCTCGTCCATAGCTTTTTTATTGATAGGATAAGGAACCCCATCTTTACCGCCAAAGGCGAATGAATATTTTACAGGGTCCTGCCAGCTGGGCTCCTCACCATAAATCAAATCGGCTATAAAGGCTAAACCTCTTATCGTCGCTGGTCCCACTCCTCTAATTTGCAATAATTCCTCATAGTTTCTAGGTTGTATCTCATAAATCTTTTTTAAAATCCTCCAGTTTACTCTCCATGGCATTTCCAAATACTTGGTAATTTTCATCTCAAACATTTTCTCTCTTTCTATCCACTTATCTAATGTTAGAAAACCGTTTAACCTAGCGAAAACAGAAGCTAGTTTAGATGGATTTTCCCTAACTAGATCTACAGAGATCTTCCTAGCCTCTCTACTCTCTCTTGCCACCATGTTTAAGACATGGTTAAGCTTTTTATCTCCAACAATGGATTTATGAGGTTCTTCTACAAAACTTAAAACTTCCTCGCCTAACCAGTGGTAACGTCTAGCACTCCTATCTTCAACGTTAAGCCCTTGCTGAACTATAGTCCAATAGCCGTCTTCGGAAACTATGAAAACGTGGTGGTATAAGCTATAGCCATCTTGTAAAGCGGCGTTATCCACTTTTGCAGCTAACCTACTTGCACGTTTAAATTCTTCAATTCTGCTCGAGGAGAAATTCATAACATTCGCCAAATGAGTGATCTCATCTAAAGTTTTCAGAGAAGCTTTACCTTTGCCGCCGCAAACAGCTATTCCAAATTCTTGAGGATTTATAGCCTCCTTTAAAACTCCAGTTACAACAGTTGTAACTCCCGAACTATGCCAGTCAAATCCAAGCACGTTGCCGAAAGCCTGGAACCAGAAGGGATCTGAAAGTCTTCTAATAAATTCACGCCTACCGTATTCCAGTACCATTACTCTAACTATAGCCTCTGCTAGCTTAACCATTCTATTGAATAACCATCTAGGCACTCTTCCGCCGTGTAGCGGTAGCTTAGCTACTCCTGAAAGCTTCATTCTAGATATATATTAAGAGAATAGCTAGTTAAGTATTATCGCTAGAATAAATTGAAAATAATACCTAGATATCTCAAGGTACAAGTATAAATATTGAACAAAGCTATGTTTGATGAAAACATGTGTAAGATAATAGTAGTCACAGGGACTCCCGGAACTGGCAAGACTTCTGTAGCTAGAAAAGTAGCGGAGAGGCTTAAATGTCGAGTAATCGGCTTGAGTGAGTTCGCCTTGAGGAAAAACCTCGTAAGCCGTTATATCGAACACTTAGGCAGTTACGATATAGAACCTGAAAAGATGAAGAAAGCCTTAGAGGAAGAGTGTAAACCCGAAGAATTGATACTTATCGAAGGACACGTGGTAGATGTAATACCGGCAGAGTATGTCGAGCTAGCTATAGTTCTTAGATTGAATCCCTTAGAGTTGGAGAAGAGATTGAAAGAAAGGGGTTATAGTGAGGAAAAAATCTTAGTTAATGTTCAAAGTGAAATACTGGATTCTTGTCTCATAGACGCCATAGCAAATTTCGGAAAGGAGAAAGTATTTGAGTTGGATACTACAGGCAAAGATTTAGAAAAAGTAGTTAATGAAGTTCTCTACATTATAAAAGAGAGGAAAGATTATAGACCTGGACAGGTGGATTGGCTCGACTTTTTAGAGGAAAAAAGCCTTCTCAACAAGTACATGAGATAAATTAGGCCCCTACAAGTTTGAAGTTATCTATTTATAGAAAGTACTACTTCTGCTATAGGGAAATATTATGAATGATGTCTACGAACAATTAAAGTACCTCCTAAGACCGAGTTCAGTAGCGGTAATAGGGGCGTCTAGGGAACCGCATAAGATAGGGCATCAAGTACTAAAAAACTTGTTAAAAGGAGGTTTCCCCAAAAACCGGATATATCCCATTAACCCACATGCTGAATATATTCTCGGGCTTAAGTGTTATCCATCAGTAAAAGATGTACCATACCCAGTGGATATGGCAGTTATTGTTGTACCAGCTAGAATAGTTCCCAAAGTTCTACAAGAGTGTGTAGAAAAGGGAGTAAAAGCTGTAACAGTCATCTCTTCAGGATTCAAAGAGATAGGTAGAGTAGAAGAAGAGAGAAAGCTAGTCGAAATAGCTAGAAAAGGCGATATGAGGCTTTTAGGGCCGAATGTCGTAGGTGTATGTGACACTATAAAAAGCATGAACGCCAGCTTCTGCCAAGACCTGCCTTATAGAGGGGATATAGCGTTTATAACTCAGAGCGGAGCGCTAGGCATAGCTTTAGTGGGTTGGACCAAGCTTAAACGTATAGGTCTCTCCGATCTAGTCAGTATAGGCAACAAAGCAGACATAGATGAAGTTGACTTAATAGAATTTTTCGGAGAAGACCCTTACACCAAGGTCATAACTTTATACCTTGAAGGGATAACTCGAGGGAGAGAATTTCTGCAAATAGCTAGGAAAGTTTCAAAGAAAAAGCCGATAATAATGCTGAAAGCCGGAAAAGCTGAGAGAACGGTCGCCGCTATAAAATCTCATACTGGATCGCTCGCAGGATCTGACATAGCTTATGAAGCTGTATTTAAACAAGCAGGAGTTATACGAGCCCCTACTTTCCCAGACTTATTCGATTGGGCAATAGCTTTTTCAAGCCTACCTTTACCCGAGGGAGATAACGTGATAATTCTTACTAACGGAGGAGGCGCTGGCGTAATGGCTACAGATGAAGCAGAGCTTAGAGGATTGAAATTGATGGATATACCCGAGGATCTGGCGGAGAAATTAAAGGAGTTCATGCCGCCTTTTGGCAGCGTGTTCAATCCAATAGACCTCACAGGCATGGCTACAAAGGAGTGGTATAGAGGTTCGCTAGAAGTGTTACTTGCAGATCCTCGTGTTCACTCGGTAGTTGTGATATACTGCCACACGGCTCAGACAGAACCGAGAGAAATAGGCGACGCCATACTAGAAGCTGTAAAGAGTACTGGTAGAGAAAAACCTGTCGTAGCGTCTTTTATAGGAGGGGAAGAGTGTTATGAAGAATGTGAAAGATTAACGGCAGAAGGAATACCATGTTATGAATCTCCCGAAAGGGCTATAGTAGCTTTATCGATGCTCTATAAGTATCGCGATTTTACTCGGAGAAAGGAAACCGTACCACCTATTTTCGCAGTAAATATTGAAAAAGCGCAGAGAGTTTTAAAAGTCGCTAAAGAAGAAGGCAGGAAGATTCTAACACCATATGAAAGCGCTGCAATAGTCAAAGCTTATGGAATACCTGTTCCCGAACAAGGATTGGCTAAAAACGAAGAAGAAGCCGTTAAAATAGCGGAGCGGATAGGCTACCCTCTTGTTTTGTCTATAGAATCTCCTGATATTCTACACAAGACAGAAGTTGGAGGAGTTAAAGTAGGAATAGAAAATGCTGAAGAAGTTGTTAAAGCGTTTAGAGAGATAATTAACAACGTATCTGAGAAGGCTCCACACGCGGATATCAGAGGCATTGTAGTTAGAAAAATGGCCCCTCCAAGCAGAGAAGTTATAATAGGCATGCATAGAGATCCCATATTCGGTCCCATGTTGATGTTTGGATCGGGAGGAATACTCGTCGAATTGATAAAAGACGTATCCTTTAGAGCAGTCCCACTCACAGTAGAAGATGCCTATGAAATGATAAAAGAGACTAAGGCGTATAGTCTCTTGAAAGGTTTTAGAGGAATGCCGGAGGCGGATATCGATAAAATAGTTGAAATAATGTTAAGAATAGCAAGGCTAGCAAATGATTTTCCTGAGATAGCAGATATAGATTTAAACCCAGTATTTGTCTACGAAAAGGGCAAGGGTTGTTTAGCCGCCGATATAAAAATTGTATTACAGTGAATATATAAAAGATACTATTTCCCATTCTAATCATTGAAATGATTAGAAAGTTAGATATCTTCACTATAGTATTAGCAGGTTTTCTAGCTTTTCTCCTAGTCATAACTATATTGAGCATGTTCTATACTCCTACCTCAGACTCGGGAGAAATAACTAGAAAAAGGCCAAGAGCAATTATAGTTGATTCTTTAGGATCCAACTTTATCAATAAAAAAGGAATTTTCGAGATTATCAAAATCCTATATAATGCAGGGTTTATCGTAGACGTTAAGATTGGAGCCGAACTATTAAGAAGCCTGTTTATTGAAAAGAAGAGTATTCAAGAAGCTATACTCACTGCTAAAACTCGTGCAGGAACGGATTATTATAAGTCTGATCTATTAGTTGAGACTAGAGGCGATATAGGCTTAGACGATAAAATTTGGGTCTATTATTTTAAACCTGGATAGGTGAGTAGATGAGAAAAACTAAGATAATAGCAACTTTAGGACCAGCTTGCTGGGATGAAGAGAAGATCTTACGTCTGGTTAAGGAGGGAGTTAACGGTTTTAGGATAAATTTCTCACATGCGAATAGAAAGGAAATTCTGAACTCTCTCAAGATTATAAGAAAGTTAGAGAAGAAAGGCATATACATTCCTATCATAGGAGATCTTCAAGGTCCAGTAGTGAGGCTAGGTGAAATAGAAGATTTTGAAATTTCTAAAGGAGAAACTGTATATATTGTTAATCAAAGTAAAGGTAGCGCTAAGTTTAAAGAGATACCACTTCCTGACGCGAGAGTTTATGCCGAAATTTCTGAGGGAGATATACTCTTAATTGAAGGAGGAAAGATTAGGCTTAGAGCCGACGTTATAGAAGGAGATAGGATAAGATGTACAGTTCTTACAGAAGGGATAGTCCGTAAGAGGAAAACCTTTGCTATCAAAGGAAAAGACTTGCCTTTACCCACGATAACTGAGAAAGACATGGAGGATATAGAGCTCAGCATTGAACAAGAATTAGACTATATAGGTCTTTCCTTTGTTCGCGACAAGGGAGACATAGAGACTCTTAAGGGGATTCTGAGAAGAAAAGGAGCAGATCATATAAAAATAATAGCTAAAATAGAAACTAAAAGCGCAGTTGAAAATCTAAAAGAAATAGTGGAAATTAGTGATGCCGTTCTCGTAGCCCGAGGAGACTTGGCAATATATTTTGAACTTGAAGAAATACCGGAAATACAGGATGAAATAGTTAGAGTATCAAGGGCCTACGGCAAACCGGTTATACTCGCGACTCAAATAATGGAATCAATGGTTAACAACCCACTGCCCAGCAGGCCTGAGGTTTTAGACGTGATAAACGCAGTGAGAGAGGGTGTAGACGCCATGTTACTAGCTGAAGAAACAGCAGTTGGAAAATATCCTGTAGAGAGTGTGGTATGGTTAAGGAAGATAATAGGCAAAGCCGAAGAGAAAAAACCGGTTAAGATAGAAATGATAGGAGAACAAATATACGATAAATTCGCCAGAGGAGTAGTTATTTTATCTGATCTTTTGCAGGCGAAGATTATCGCGTTTAGTCGAAGAGGAAACACCGCAAGGAGGTTATCGCGTTATAGGCCGAAAAGCGATGTATACGTTTTTAGTCCTAATGTAAAAGTAGTTAGACAACTAGGTATATTATGGGGTCTTAAAGCCTACCTCTACATAGGAGAGAGCGAAGGAATACCATTAGAAGACATGGTCGAAAAGTTAAGGAAGCAAGGTGAATTATCATACGGTGATTTGGCAATAGCGACTGCAGGACTTAAAGAGGGCACAACAGATATTATACGGATTATAAGAGTGTAACCTTGGGGTTGCAATTTGAAGAAAGTAGCCATTCTAATAGAAGACTATTTCGACGAGAGAGAATTAATATACCCCTACTACAGGTTTATTGAAGCTGGTTTTAAAGTAGACCTTATAGGACCTAAAAAAGGAGTATTTCACGGAAAGTCAGGCTATTCTATGAAAGCCGATAAAAGTATCGATGAAGTAAAACCTGAAGAATATGATGCAGTTTATATACCAGGTGGCTATGCTCCTGACAGACTTAGACGATACGATAAGATTTTAGAATTTGTTAAGAAAATGTATGAAAGCGGTAAGTTAGTAAGCGCTATATGCCACGGTCCTTGGGTTTTAATATCGGCAGGACTTGTCAAAGGCAAGAGAGTAACCGGCTTTTTCGCTATAAAAGATGATTTAATAAACGCCGGGGCTCATTATACAGGAAAGAAAGTAGAAGTCGACCATAATCTCATAACCGCCACTGATCCTACGGCGTTAGCCGAGATGTTAAAGAAAATAATAGAACTTCTTAAGTAAACCTTGTTACAGAATCCGGATACTACTTTTTTAATATCTTACCTAAAACCTTCCACAAATCTTCGCTAATATTTTCTTCCGATACTTGCATTTCTTCGCCATTTTTTCTAATGATTATTCTTGTAGCGGGGTCTTCCACTATCTTTCCTATTTTAGTAGCATTTATCCCCTCATTCCTTAGCCTATCTAATATTTTCTCTGTCGAGCTTGGAGGAGATACTATCAATAGACTTCCAGAGCTAATAGTTGTTAGAGGGTCGGCACCTACACAACTTAACACAATCTCTGTTTCCGGCAGTATGTTCATACTTTTTTCATATACAATGAAGCCATGCCCAGATGCTAGAGCTAGTTCTAAAAGACCGTTAGCTATTCCTCCTTCTGTAGGGTCATGCATTGCGTGAACTTCTCCGCTTTCAACTGCTAAGAGAGCCTCCCTTACTACACTTATCTGCTTTGAGAGACTTCTAGCTTTTACCAGTATTTTCTCGTCGATCTTTCTCTTTAAATACTCGTATAGTTCATTAGCTATTATCGAGGTCCCTTCTATAGCGACTCCCTTTGTTAATATTATGTCATCTCCCGGCCTGCAATTCCCAGTAACTATATACTTTGACTTTTCTACCTCGCCTATAGCCGTCATCGAGATTATAGGCCTATTTAAGCCAGGCGTAAACTCTGTATGTCCACCTACTATATAAGCATCTAATTCATCTATCGCGACTCTCATATCTCTAAAAATCTTCTCTACTTTATCCTCCCATTCGGGAGGAAGCATTACTACGGGCAGAAACCACTTGGGTTTAGCACCTCTAGTTGCAATATCATTCGCAACTATGTGGACGGCATACCATCCTATCTTTTTTATAGCACCAGTTATTGGGTCCGAATGTACTACGAGTAGTTTATCACCCATATCTATTAAAGCAGCGTCTTCGCCTATACTGGCTCCAACGATAACTCTTGGATCACTCTTCCTTAGAATAGTCAAGTATCTTTCTAAACGATGAGGAGGAAGTTTACCTTCAATCAATGATATGCACCTAGACAAAAGCTGTTGACACTTTTATTAAATAATAGGTATAAAATAAGCCAGTATTAAGATGTTAATAACTGTAAAATCTTAGTTTTCTCAATACTTTCACACCTTTATTTGTGATGACGAAAGTTTTCCTATTTGGATAGGATAATCTTTTGATTAACCCAAGCTCTTCCAATCGTTTCAAGTGATAATATACTGTAGGCTTGGAAATGTTTTTCTCCTGCGTCAGTCTTTTCCATACAGCATAGCCATGCATGTTTTCCCGTGAAAGAAGCTCTAATATCCTCAAACCCGTTCTCCCTATAAATGGAGTTTCTCTTAAATCTCTTACCTCGAGAATTCTCAAAAGCGTCTGAGGATGTTTAAGCCCAGCGCCTGTGGCTAAAACTACCACGCAGTCATCTCGCTCAATTACTTCATCCTCCACTAGCTTCTTTAAAGCTGCTATAGCAGCTGCTGAAGCAGTCTCTACTAATAATCCCTCGTATTTAGCTAGCATCTTTAACCCATTAACTATTTCATTGTCAGTCACAGCTAGAGCATAGCCTCTAGTTTCCTTCAATGCTTTCAATGCATCCTTCCCTCTAAGTGGATATTTGACGAGTAACTCGCTTGCAATAGTAAAACATTCATCACACTCTACAGGCTCATTTAAACCTCTTCTAAAAGCCTCAACTATAGGTTGACAATTAGAGGATTGTACGCCGATAATCCTAGGCATTTCATCTAGCAAACCTGCATTTTTAAGCTCTCGAAGGCCTTTCCATAAAGAAAAGGCGAGAGCTCCATGTCCCATAGGCACAATTAAGGCATCTATTTGCTTTAAGTCTTCAAAAAGTTCGAAAACTATAGTTTTATACCCTTCAGCAAGGAAGGGATCTTGTGGAGTAACGCTATACGTCTTAACCTCAGGTTCT
>Ga0190363_1001171_pt1 | contig 15584 bp, 19 predicted proteins | sample 48721867_MG_FD_161272 | JGI IMG/M metagenome (GOLD analysis project Ga0190363, IMG submission 161272) | Hydrothermal vent microbial mat bacterial communities from Southern Trench, Guaymas Basin, Mexico - 4872-18-6-7_MG | ecosystem: Environmental > Aquatic > Marine > Hydrothermal vents >... | reverse complement strand
CTTCACCCTATGCAGCCATGCTTGCTGCAAGTAGGGCGGCTCAGCAAGCCATGGAGCGCGGTATAGTTGCAATACACATAAAAGTGAGAGCACCTGGAGGTCATGGGCCTAAGACCCCTGGTCCAGGTGCACAAGCAGCTATCAGAGCACTAGCTAGGGCAGGTTTCATAATTGGTAGAATAGAAGACGTAACACCGATACCACATGACACAACGCGTAGACCTGGAGGTAGACGTGGTAGAAGAGTCTAAAGACATAGTAGAGGTATTACTGTATTGAACATAAAAATACTAGAACACACAGATCGGCATGTAAGACTAATAGTAGAGGAAGCACCATTAGCATTAGTTAACGCTATTAGGAGGATAAGCATAGCAGAAGTACCATCTATGGCTATCGACTACGTATATTTCATAGAGAACAACAGTCCATTATATGATGAAATAATAGCTCATAGATTAGGTTTAATCCCTCTTACTTCTGAGAAAGCATTAGACAAATATGCTCCGCCAGAAGTATGCCGTGAAAATGAGGAACGACCAGATTGTTATGCTAGATTGTACTTAGAAGTGGAGGCAGGCGATTCAACTAAGGTAGTATATAGTGGTGATATGGTATCCGATGACGAAGATGTTAAGCCAGTATACGATAAAATACCTATAGTGGTTCTAGGTCCTGGTCAAAAGATAGCATTTGAAGCTAGAGCTCGTTTAGGCAGAGGTAAAGAACATGCGAAGTGGTCACCAGTATCTGTTGCTACACATAAGTATGTGCCAAAGATAATAATCAATACAAGTAAATGTAAGTTACCTGAGTGTAGGAAATGTATTGAAGTATGTCCTAAACACATTCTCGTAGTTAAGGACAATAAGGTAGTCGTCGAGAACGAGTTAGAATGTACTCTTTGTAGACAATGTGTTAGGGTATGTCCGGAGAATGCTATTAAGGTTTCATGGAAACCTAATACTTACATAATGTATATTGAGTCAACTGGTGTTTTAAAACCCGAGCGAATAGTTTTAGAAGCAGCAAAAATACTACGTGAGAAAGCTGAAAGGTTACTAAAAGAGCTTGAGGCAGTCCAAGGTGAACATACATGAAACGTACTGGGCCAACAAACATTGTATTAAGGAAAACCATTAGGATGCTTAGGAAATATGCTAATATGTATAAGGCACCTATATGGGCTGATATAGCTGAAAGATTAGAGGCGCCACGTAGGAGAAGAGTAGTGGTTAATGTTTCAAGAATAAATAGGTATACTAAGCCAGGTGATGTAGTAGTTGTTCCAGGTAAAGTACTAGGTGCAGGCAAAATAGATCATCCAGTAACTGTTGCCGCAATAGCGTTCTCCGAAACAGCTATAAGAAAGATAAAAGAAGCTGGTGGAAGAGTACTCCATATACTACAACTAGTCGAGGAGAACCATAGGGGCTCTAATGTTAAGATAATAGCTTGAGGATGTAAACTATGCCTCCAGAAGTAGTAATAGATGCTACGAATTTAGTACTTGGGCGTATGGCAAGCATAGTAGCTAAAATGCTACTAATGGGGTACAAGGTAACAATAGTTAATGCTGAGAAAGCAGTAGTAAGTGGTAAACCTAAGATGGTTATAGAATCGTATAAGTTATTGTTCAGAGTGAAAACATTAAGGAATCCTTATAGAACAGGAATACGTAGGCCGAGAACACCTGAAAGAATAATAAGGTATGCTATAAGAGGTATGTTACCTAAGAGTAATCCTAGAGGCAAGAAAGCTCTCAAGAACTTGAGAGTATATGTGGGAGTGCCAGAAGAGGTTAAAGGCAAGGAAATTAAGACTATTAAAGAAGCAAGTGCTGATAGATTGCGAGGAAAATATATAACTGTAGGTGAATTAGCCAAACAACTTGGATGGAAAGGGGTGATGCCTCAACAATGAGTAGTCAACAAGAAGTGAAGAAGATAGTTATAGCTACTGGTAAAAGGAAAACTTCGATCGCGCGAGCAATAATTAGACCAGGATATGGTAGAGTATGGATTAACAATATACCAATAGAGATATATCCAATAAAGCTTGCCAGACTTAAAATGATGGAGCCTTTAGTTCTTGCTGGTAAAAAGATATGGGAAAGCGTTGACATAATAGTAAACGTTAAAGGTGGTGGAGTAATGAGTCAAGCGGATGCAGTGAGAATGGCTATAGCACGTGGTCTTGTAGAATATACGGGTAGTGAAGAACTCAAGAAGATATACTTAGACTATGATCGTTCAATGCTTGCAGGTGACCCTAGAAGAACTGAGCCAGAGAAATTCATGAGAAGAAGTGCGAGAAGAAGATGGCAGAAATCATATAGGTGAAACATAAAAATGGTCCTAATTCCTGTTAGATGCTTTACGTGTGGTGCACCATTAGGTCATTTATGGGAAGAATTCCGTAAAAGAGTTGAGAAAGGTGAAGACCCAGAGAAAGTATTAGACGACTTAGGTGTTAAGAGATATTGTTGTCGTAGGATGCTTATCTCACATGTTCAATTAATAGATGAACTTGTATACTATAGTAGACCCATATAATATCCTTGTCCGGGGTGAGATGATTTGTCCAAGCAGGGTAGTGAAGAAGAGAAAATGACTCAAACATTCTCTGAGAAAGAACTGCTAATACCATTGGATCAATACTTGGCAGCAGGTGTTCATATAGGTACACATATATGTACAAAATACATGGAACGTTTTGTATATAAAGTAAGACCTGATGGACTATATATACTTGATATTAGAAAAGTTGATGAAAGGATAAGAATAGCTGCAAAATTTATCGCTAGATACGAGCCCGAAAGTGTTGTAGCGGTCTCAGCTAGACAATATGGACAAAAACCAGTACAGCAATACTGTAAACTTACTAGATGTAAGCCTATACTAGGTAGATTCATACCAGGTACCTTTACTAATCCTCATCTTGAATGGTATGTTGAACCTGAATTAGTTATTATAACTGATCCTAGAGCGGACTCTCAAGCAATTGATGAGGCAGCAGAAACAGGCATACCTATAGTTGCATTTACTGATACGGATAATCGTACATCGTATATAGATCTTATAATACCAGCTAACAATAAGGGTAGACGATCGCTTGCGTTATTGTACTGGTTGCTTGCAAGACAAGTATTAAGGGAGAGAGGAGAGCTTAAACCAGATGAGGACCTACCAGTGCCTGTGGAGGAGTTCGAAGCCAAGGTCATAAGGAGGTAAAACAGGTAATGGTTACACGTTACCCAGCAGTAGCAGGCTATTTTTATGAATCTGATCCTCAGAGATTAATAAAGCAAATAGAATGGGCTTTTCAACATAGACTGGGTCCAGGTTCTTTACCCCAAATTTCAGCATCGAGAAACAAGGAAAGTATAGGTTTTGTCTCACCTCATGCAGGATACATCTACAGTGGACCTATAGCTGCACACGGATATCATAGACTTGCTAAAGAAGGAAAACCGGACGTATTTGTAATAGTGGGTCCTAATCATACGGGTAGAGGATCAGCAGTATCTGTAATGACTGAGGGAATATGGATTACCCCATTAGGCGAAGTACCAATAGATTCAGAGTTTGCTAAAGCTATAGTTCGTGAATCAGAATATGCTTCACCAGATGTAGAAGCCCATTTAGAGGAACATTCTGTCGAGGTCCAAATACCCTTCTTGCAATACTTATTTAAGAACATTAAGATAGTGCCTATAACCCTAATGCTTCAAACACCTAGAGTAGCAGAAGATTTAGCAAAAGCAATAGAGTTGGCTGCTGAGAAATTGGGTAAAGACTATGTATTTATAGCTAGTAGTGATTTTACACACTATGAACCACATGAAGTAGCGGTCAAGAAAGACTCATTAGCTATAGAAAGAATAGTGAACATAGATCCGGAGGGATTATATAATGTAATCGAAAAATATAATATCTCAATGTGTGGTCCAGGACCTATTATGACTTTACTTTACATAGCCAGAGGGAAAGGTGTTAAGAGAGCAGAAAAATTAGCGTATGCAACATCTGGTGATGTATCCGGAGATAAGAGTTTAGTTGTCGGATACGCTTCAATAAGGGTACCATTAACGTGAATATACTACTTCAAGAAAAAATTGGAATACCCATACCCTTCATGGGCGTACCATTAAAATATCGCATTAACCCTATATCAACTCTTATTACGAGAAGTAAATACGACATGATCCTTATCGAACATGTACCAGAGCAATCACATGAGTATAGTAATTTTACCGAAATTACGTCTGTAAGAAAACTCTTAGAATACTTATCAAGGGAGTTTGGAGAGGAGCTTAAGTTAAGGGTAATAGTAGATGAAGAATGTGCTAGAATTAGCCCAATTATATCATTGTACTCCATGGCATCATATATGGTGGGTAAACTAATAGCTAATGAATACGATGTCGAGATAATAGACGTTTTTGAATCGTTTATGGGTGTGGAATCAGAGATTTATGGTAAAGAGATACCTCAATTTATACAAGCGTTAAGATTAACTATTTTAAACGATAAGCCTTTAATATATCGTTATGGAGAAGGTGTAGTATTAAATGACTCTCCCAATAATGTATATGCATTGTTATTTACAGAGCCTATACAAGCATCCGTAATGCTGTATGACGATGATCTAATGGACATAATTACTAAACTTGTAGGTCTAAATATTATTAAGGCATTTAATAAACAAAAAGTTGGTGACATAAAGAGTTTATCTGAGAACTGTAGAGTCGAAAATGGGATATGGTATATACTATACGGCTATCACGTACCTAACAGATTATTCAACCATAAATATATATGTACTAAGCTTATTATGGACATAGATAACCCTAAAATTCTAGCGCTATCCGAAGAATACATGAAGAACTCGATAAGTGTATTAATATAGGGTCATATGATTTGGTGATTATACTAAAACTTGGAGGAAGCATAAAAACAGATAAATCAAAGCCTATGAAGATAAGGTATAATGTAATAGAAAGAATTGCGAAGGAAGTAAGGGAATTCATAAATAAGAATGAGGATAAACTAGTAATAATCCATGGCGGTGGAAGCATAGGACATTACCTAGTGTGGAAATTAAGAGTTAAAGAAGAGGGATGGCCTCCACTTAAGTATAGCATTATAGCTCATGAAATGCTAAAATTATCCTCTATTATAGCTAACGCGCTCATTAAGGAGGGAGTTCCATCCATAGTTATCCCTCCTCATGCAATTTTCAGTCTTGGTGAGAATTTAGTAATAAAGTATGACGCTCAAACCATAAATATAATTAAAGGATACTTGGATAGGAACATAATACCAGTACTATATGGAGATGCAGTAATATACGAAAAAGGTGGTACTAAGTTTGAAATACTATCAGGAGATGATATTGCATGGTTACTAGCCAGTATACTTGGTGCAAGGAAACTATTATTTGCAACCTCCGTTGATGGTGTATATGATAAACATCCCAAGGAAAAAGACGCCAAACTCATTAGGGAATTAAATTTATGTTCAATTAAATTTAATGAAAAGACCGTAGGTAGCAAGAATGATGGTAAATACTATGATGTTACAGGTGGCATGATGAATAAGCTCAAAGCCGGCATGAAGTATATCAGTAGCTTAAAAGATACGGAAATCTTAATATTCAACGGTTTAATTGAAGGTAATATATACAAGGCGTTAATAGATAAACCTATAAGATACACCCAGGTGAAGATAAAGTTTGAATGATAAGACCAAGCTTAGAAAACTTGAACATATAGAGATAGTTTTGAAGGAAAAAGTTGAGCCTAAACAAACAACTCTTTTAGAAGAAGTATCCTTAATTCATAATTCAGCACCTAATCTAGACTACAAAGAAATTGATACCAGTATTGAGTTCTTGAGAAAACGCATTACGGCGCCAATACTAATCACTGGTATGACCGGGGGCCATCCTGAGGCAGCAAAAATTAATGAAGCATTAGCTGAGGTTGCGGAAGAGATAGGGATACCAATAGGTGTTGGAAGTCAGAGAGCAGCTATAGAAGACCCTGATCTCGAGTATACATTTAGTATTGTTCGAGAGAAGGCGCCCTCCATACCGGTAATAGCAAATATAGGTGCAGCACAATTAGTGAAGGGTTACGGTGTTAAAGAGTTAATTAAAGCTATATCAATGGTTAAAGCGGATGCTATTGCAATACATCTAAATCCTGCTCAAGAAGTATTTCAACCTGAGGGTGATAAAGACTTCAAAAATATAATAGATATTGTTGCAAGTTTAATAGATGAACTCCCTGTCCCAATAATAATAAAGGAAACTGGTACAGGTTTATCAGGTAAAGTTGCCCGCGCTTTTGCTGAGATAGGAGTAGAGTATTTTGATATAGCTGGTTTAGGTGGTACGAACTGGGTATTAGTAGAGAGCTATAGATTAAAGAATGAACAATTAAAACAAATTGCACAGGAATTCGGTGAATGGGGTATTCCGACATCTATTTCAATAATAGATGTATTTTACAATGTACCTAATGCGATTATAATAGCTAGTGGAGGTATAAGGTCGGGTCTCGATATAGCTAAGGCTATAGCCTTAGGTGCAGATATAGCTGGTATAGCAGCTCCAGCATTGAAAAAATTGCTTATGCATGGTAAAGAGGGTTTAAAGAACTACATTTTGCGTCTTGTAAATGAACTTAAAATAGCATTGTTTTTGACATCGTCTAGTAAACCTCAAGATCTATGGGAAAAAGACATTATCCTAGGTTTAAGTATTCTTAAATGGTTAAAGTCCTTAGATATAGAGTTAAACGAATACCTAAAGCTTAGAAAACTAAAGAAAACACTTAATAATACCACACTCTAGAGTAACGGTAATGAAGGTGAAGAATGTTTGAAGTTATTGATGGAGTATGCTAAAAGAGTTAGAAATGAATTGGATGAATTGATACTTAAAACACTCATAGGTGAACCCAAAGAATTATATGAAGCTTCAGCTCACTTGTTAAAAGCTGGAGGAAAAAGACTTAGGCCAATACTACTATTAGCGGTTGCAAAAGGATATGGTTTAGAAGAATTCAAAGCGATGCCTGCTGCAGCAGCCATAGAGCTTTTACACAACTTTACACTAGTTCATGACGATATCATGGATAGAGATGCATTTAGAAGAAACGTTCCAACAGTACATAGTATATGGGGTGAGGCATTAGCCATACTTGCAGGAGATCTTCTATTTTCAAAAGCCTTCGAAGCACTACTAATGTTAGAGGATAGAGGAATAAACCACGAACTCGTAGTTAAGGCTGCAAAGAAATTATCGTGGGCATCAATCACTGTGGCAGAGGGACAAGCACTAGATATGGAATTTGAGAAAAGATCTGATGTAACTGAAGAAGAGTACTTCATAATGATAGAGAAGAAAACTGCGGCACTCTTCAAGACGGCGGCCGAAATAGGTGCTATAATAGCAGGAGCTAATGAAGAAGAAGTCTACAACATAGGAGAATATGCGAGACATATGGGTATAGCATTTCAGATTAAAGATGATATACTAGGAATAATAGCTGATGAATCAAAATTAGGTAAACCTATCCTAAGCGATATAAGAGAGGGTAAGAGGACTATATTAGTAATATACACTCTAAGCAAATTAACTGATGAAGAAAAGAAGAAGTTTCTAAGCATATTAGGTAATAGAAACGCTAAGATAGAAGAACTAAGGTATGCAGCCCAATTAATAAAAGATAGTGGTGCAATAGAATATGCTGAATCTAAGGCAAAAACATATGTAAATAAATCAATAGAATACCTTAGTAGAACTAACATAATGAAGGAGGTATATGAGATGTTAAGGGAACTAGCTGAATACATTGTTCTAAGGGAGAAGTAAATTATGAGTTCTAACCCTTACGTGTATCCCAAGATCTATGTGGAGAATCCCGAAAGCGAAGTATTAGGCGAGTACTTAATAGTATCTGATAATAAAGCATGTATTAGGCATGAAGCAAAGGGAGACGTATCGGGTAGAATTTTCACTAAGATTATGTACGATAACGCAATAAATGAAGTTCTAGATAAATACACGCCATTAATAAAGAAATCCTTTGTAGTGGCTGCACCTAATGGTAAATACATTCTTGTGGAGAAGGGTATAACACCAGTAGTAGTAGAAGTAAAAGGTAGTAAAGTGCATCTGGCTGTCAGTGAAGGAGAAGAAGTTGACGAACGTACACGTATAGCATATATATTAACACGAAAGTATGAAATGCGAAGTATAAGAGCAGGTGCTAAGGGCGTAGTTGTTTTAATAGGCTATATATTTGGTGAACCTGTTGACAACTATGTAGTGGTGATTGTGGGTAGGGAATATGTCAAATACCTTACAATTCAGTGTTGATGAAGTAAGGAAGCTGGCATTAAAGTATGCTCTACATAATGCAGTAAAACATGAAGGTAAGGCTAAGGTAGGACCTGTAGTAAGTAAAATAATTGCTGAGAAACCCGAGCTAAAAAAGTATGCTAGAGATATAGCACGAATTGTTAAAGATGTAGTTGAAGAAGTAAATAACATGAGCATTAACGAGCAATTAGAACTTCTAAGGAGTAAATGGCCTGAACTACTAGAGGAGCGTAAAGTAGAGGAAAAGAAACTGGAACTACCACCATTACCTAATGCCGATAAGTACAAGATAATAAAGACAAGGTTTGCCCCCAATCCAGACTTTGTATTACACCTAGGTAGTGCTAGACCAGCTATTTTATGCTATGAATACGCTGTTAGATATAAAGGTAAAATGATCTTAAGGTTCGAAGATACGGATCCAAGGATTAAAAGACCTTTACCGGAAGCCTACAAAGCCATCAAGGAAGACTTAAGATGGCTAGGAGTAAGATGGGATGAAGAGTATATTCAATCGCTTAGAATGAACATATATTATGATATAGCTAGGAAGTTGATGGAACGCGGCGGTGCTTACGTGGACTTATGTAAACCCGAAGAATTTAGAGTTTATAGAGATAAGGGCAAGCCTTGTCCCCATCGTAATAAATCAATAGAGGATCAACTTGAATTATGGGATAAGATGTTAGAGGGCTACTTTAGTGAAGGAGAAGCAGTATTAAGAGTTAAGACACCTTTAGATTATCCAGACCCATCTGTCAGGGAATGGGTAGCATTTAGGATAATAGATACATCAAAAACTCCTCATCCTATAGTAGGGGATAAATATATTGTATGGCCTACATACAATTTTGCTGCAGCAGTAGATGATCATTTAATGGGTGTAACACACATTCTTAGAGCAAAGGAACATCAAACAAATACCATTAAACAAAAATTCTTGTATCAACACATGGGCTGGACTTATCCTGAAGCAATACATTTCGGTAGACTTAGACTAGAAGGATTCATGTTAAGCAAATCAAAGATGCGAGAATTAATGGAGCGCGGAGATTATGAAGGATACTATGATCCACGTTTTGGTACATTAAGCGCGTTGCGCAAGCGTGGCGTACTACCAGACACCATACGTGAAATAATACTTGAAGTTGGAGTAAAACCTAGTGATGCAACAATAAGTTTTGATAATTTAGCGGCAGTAAATAGGAAAATAGTAGATCCAATAGCACCTAGAATTATGTTTACACCTAATCCTATCAAGGTAGTAATAGAGAACTTAAACGGTACATATAGTGTGACCATGCCACTACATCCATCAAACAAGGATCTCGGAGAAAGAACTTTAACGGTTAGTGGTAATCCTGTAGAGGTATATGTCTCATCTGATGATATAGATCTAATGCTAAAGTATGGCGAAGTAAGATTAATGGAGTTTATTAATATAAAGATAAAAAGCATTGATAAAAGTAGTTCAACTATTATAGCAGAATATGTTGGAAAGGATCTAGAGTATGCACGTAGAAAGAAGCTACCAATAATACAATGGGTTCCATCTACATCTAATGTAAGCCTAGTTCTCAAGAAACCTATTGGCGAAAAACTATTACTAATTAAAGGATTAGCAGAACCATATACTAAGAAATTGAATAAGAATACAATAATCCAGTTATTAAGAGTAGGTTTTGCAAGAATAGACGATATATATGGTGAAACCATAGTAGCATACTATGCACATGACTAACACCGTTTTACTACTTTACCTAGAGGACAATATTTTATATCCCCACACACTATAGTTCTCACGAACGACGACCTATATGGGAGGAGGATGAGGTATGTCCAAACCTTTCTACGTAAGATTTGAGGTTCCACCAGAATTAGCAGAGAAAGCATATGAGGCACTAAAGAAGGCTAGAGAAACAGGCGGAAAGATAAAAAAGGGAACAAATGAAGTAACAAAAGCAGTTGAGCGAGGCCTTGCAAAGCTAGTCATAATAGCGGAAGATGTAGATCCTCCCGAGATAGTGGCACACCTACCATTGCTATGTGATGAAAAGAAGATTCCCTACGTATATGTACCAAGTAAGAAAAAGTTAGGAGAAGCAGCAGGAATAGAGGTTGCAGCAGCTAGCGCATGCATAATAGAGCCTGGAGGAGCTAAGGACTTAATGGAGGAAATAATTAAACAAGTAAATGATATTAGAGCTAAGACCGGAAGGTAAGTAGGCTACTGTAAAATTAAAGGTTAAGAAATCAATATTTTTTACTAGTATTCTTTCTAATGGAGTAAATATTTTGAGGCAATAAATAATTATTTTTGGATAGTTTTAGTTTTACCTTCTACCAGTTAACTTCCTTGCTTCACGTTCTGTTTCTCTAAGAATTAATATATCACCTATCCTAACCGGTCCTTTAACGTTTCTTGTAAGTATTCTACCCTTATCTCTTCCTTCTAGTACTCTAACACGTACTTGTGTAATCTCTCCTGTTACGCCTGTTCTACCTATAATTTGTATTACCTCGGCAGGGAACCCTATTTCTTCAACTACATTGAACTCCTTCTTTTTAGAACTCATGGCTGTCTTCAACCCCATATTCTATGTTAGCTCTAACTCATCTCCAGTGGCTTCCACCTTAAAAACCCTTATGTATTCCGTAAACTCTAAAAACCTTACTTTAAGACCAGATAGTGGAGTGTGGAAGAGAAATGCCAAAGACTCATGTATGTAGTTTCTGTGGCAAAACAATAGAGCCTGGTACAGGTATAATGTACGTTAGAAATGATGGGAGCGTACTATGGTTCTGCTCAAGTAAATGTTTTAAGAGTTATAAAATGGGGCGTGACCCAAGAAAGCTGAAATGGACATTGAAGTATAGAGCTCAGATGAGATAAAGAAGTACGGAATACTTTTTGTATTGGGTGTATTACTTGAAAGAGAGAACATTTGTAATGATAAAGCCTGATGGTGTTTCAAGGGGTTTAGTGGGTGAAATAATAAGTAGATTTGAACATAAAGGTTTCAAAATTAAGGCATTGAAAATGTTTAAATTCACACGCGAGAAAGCTGAGGAATTCTATGCCGAACATAAAGGTAAGCATTTCTTCGATAAACTAATAGAATTTATAACTTCGGGTCCCGTAGTTGCTATGATTCTAGAAGGCGATAACGCTGTTGAGACAGTAAGGATTATGATAGGTCCAACAGATGGTCGTAGGGCTCCGCCTGGTACTATTAGAGGAGACTATGCGTTAGATGTAACAGCTAATGTTATCCACGCTGCTGACTCAAAGGAGAAGGCTGAAAGGGAGATAAAGATAGTATTTGATAAATCAGAAATATTGGAGTAACCCCATATTTAAATTAAGCATTAGTCCTAGAATTTTACTCCAGGTACAAATCCGTATGTAGGATTCTGTTTACGCTTGATACGTATTATTTCTTTAAGTACCAATTTCTCGTCATCGCTTAAATCATCTAGGAACTTTGATATTAGTTTCTTTGCATGAGTATCAGGTATATCCGTATACATTATATCTCCTTCATCGACATGTCTTCCTATCATTATATTTCCTCTAATGGATATTGCTACAGCCATACCGGCTCTTGCTTCTGGTACGGGTTTACCTTTATCTTGTATTTGCATTATCTGACCAAGAGTCCTTCCATCTTCTCTCATTAACGGATACCCAGGCCTAATAATTCCTCCTAGAACTTCTACACCTACAATAGCAGGTTCGCTACGACGGAACACGTAGCCAGGAATTATCCTTATTTTTCCTGGTCTAACTAAAGAGTTGAGTTCTCGCATCCTTCTCTCTTCTACTAGTTTTCTAACCCATTCCTCGTAATCCTCTAATAACCTATACACAACGTTGTTTTCGAATATTCTAACACCACTTTTTCTTGCCTCCTCTCTTGCCTCTGGTAAAACCTTTACATTGAATGCCAGTATTACACCGTACTCTTCAATTTCTCTACGCGTAATTGCCGCCTCTATTACATCACGTTTGCTTACAGGTCCTACATCAGCTATCCTTACTGGTATATTCTTGGACTTTAATGTTAATACTAGTGCTTCAAGTGTGCCAAGGGTATCTGCTTTTACAATGACACCTTTTGTATCGGTCTTTATCCTTAATGTTTCCACTTCTTCCTTAACCTTCTTGTAATATTCATTTACTTGATCTTCACTAGGTACGACATGTAATGGAGCACCACCTACTACATCTTCTAGTCCTGGTGCAACTATTTTAACACCAGCAGCAGCGGCAACTTCTTCAACAGAGATAAATCTACCTTCGTGAGCCCTCATTTCTTGTAATGGTCTAGGCATGAGTAAAGCCCTAACCTTTGTTACGATAGGTTTTTCTAGGCCGCCAACAACTATAATGTCACCTTTACGTATTATTCCATCATATATTATCACATCCATAGTAGTACCTAATCCTGGTTCTTCCTTTACTTCTAATACTACACCTTTTGCAGGGCCACTCGTTACGAGTAGTCTTTTAGCCATGTATTGCTGTATTAGGCCCGCTAGAACAGCTAGTAGTTCTGGTATACCTTCTCCGGTCTTGGCTGAAACAGGAACTATTGCTACAGTTCTTGTGAAGTCTCTTATGCGATCAAATCTATCGGCTTGGAATCCTAGTTTATAGAGTTCGCCTACCATACGATATATTCTGTCATCTAGGTCTTGAACAACTAGGGGATCTTGTTTCCTAATTGAGAATAAGAATGGTTGGTCCGGTTGAGGTCTCCAACCAGGTATTCTATCTATCTTATTAGCAGCTATTAGAAATGGTACCTTACGTGCTTTAAGTATTTCGATACTTTCATAAGTTTGTCTTTGGAATCCTTCTATGACATCAACAACGACTATAGCAAAGTCGGCTACGCTTCCACCTCTCCTACGTAGATTAGAGAATATTTCATGTCCTGGTGTGTCTATGAATAGAAGACCTGGTATTTTAAGCTTAAATGGTATAATCTTCTTTAAAGGTTCAGCTATCTTTTCTATAACATCAGCAGGTACAATACTTGCACCAACATGCTGAGTTATAGCTCCAGGTTCTTTTAATGCTACCGTTGTACCCCTTATTTTATCAAGTAGTGTGGTTTTACCATGATCTACGTGTCCTAGTACAGTTATTATTGGCTGTCTTAGTTTCGCTGTAGTTTTTGACATAGTACTTTCACCTGGACTATTCTATACCATCATCTAAGCTTATAACTACTAATGGGTCTAAAACTAATTTAAACCGTGATACACAAATACCCCTGGCTACTAAAGTCCTTCACCAGGTAAGGTAAGGCATAGATGGAAGGTGGGGATTAGAGTTGACAGAACTGAAAAGATGGATAGTAGTATCTGATCCTAAAGCTGGTCAATCACCAGTGGTTAACGTTAAGCTAGTAGGTGCAGAGTTAGCGGATCTATTGGGATTAAACGATGAACAACGAAGGGATAAAGTCAAAGAGAGAATATTAAAAGGTTTAAGTTCAACTGCACCTGGATCAAAGCCTCCTTTAGAGGGAGGCATCTATTCTAAAATCCTTGTGAAAATATTACAAGATCTAGCGAGTTCAAAAGGCATGAGTTTATCAAAACTAATAGAGGAGTTGAAGAAAAATAATGATCTATATGGTGAGTTAATAGAAAGATTCTCTAAAACTATTACAACAAAGATTAAGGAAAGAGAGATCTTACCATTGGCCTTTGTGAATCCTAAGCTTATAGAGAAATTAAACGCTGAACATTATATAATCACTTTCAGGTACTGGAAGGATAAAAAGAATAGAGAAAAAGTAAACATAACAGCCTTAGTACAACCAGATGAAACAATACCAGAAAATGAAGCAAGAACATTAACAGATGTCATGATAGATAAGATAGGCGAAACAGAAGTTGAGGTAGAAGCATTCAGAGCAAAAGCATGGCAAATAGTGTTAGATGAAGCTGTAGGATCAAAATTACTAGGTCTAAAGATAGGTGATGAAGTAGATGGTTCTATTATAGGACTGGACTATGTAAAACTAAGGATAACTGGCGGTTCTGATGCAACAGGTATACCTATGCATCCTGGTGTTCCGGGACCTGTGAAAAAGAAGGTGTTGCTATCTGGACCTCCAGGTTTTCATCCACGCGAGAAAGGTGAACGCCGTAGAAAAATGGTACGTGGGAACGTTATATCTGATGGTACGGTCAAGAGAGATAAAATGGTTCAAATAAACGTAGCGATAATATATCCAGAAGAAAAACAATAGCATAACTATAATTAATTATTTTGAATCTTAACGTATTGAAGACAAGATTATTTTACCTACATAGCAACCATAACTTAGAGCGTAGCAGGAAGATTAGGTGTAAGCACTATGGTGTGGGAGCCTAGGCAGCCCGAAGTAAATATAGGAGTTGTCGGTCATGTGGATCATGGTAAAACTACACTTGTACAAGCATTGACGGGTATATGGACAGCTAGGCATTCAGAGGAATTAAAAAGAGGTATGACCATCAAACTAGGTTATGCTGAAGGTAATATAGCTTATTGTGAAGAATGTGAAGAACCAGAAGCTTATACAACTGAGCCAACATGTAAACATTGTGGTAGTGATAGCGTACCTAAGCTTTTGAGAAGAGTATCGTACGTTGACGCTCCAGGACATGAAGTATTGATGGCTACAATGCTTTCCGGAGCAGCTATAATGGATGGTGCGATACTAGTAATCGCGGCAAATGAGCCATGTCCGCAGCCCCAAACAAGAGAACACTTTGTTGCATTGGATATAACGGGTATAAGGAACATAGTTATAGTTCAAAATAAGGTAGATGTTGTAACAAAAGAGCAAGCATTAGAAAACTACGAGCAGATAAAGAAATTCATTGAGGGTACATGGGCTGAAGACGCACCAATAATACCAGTAAGCGCTTTGCATAAGGCAAACATAGACATATTATTACAAGCCATACAAGAGTATATACCAACCCCACACAGAGATCCCGCTAAGCCACCATTAATGTTCATATCAAGAAGTTTCGATGTGAATAAGCCAGGCACACCCCCTGAGAAACTACAAGGAGGAGTTATAGGCGGAAGCATACTTCAAGGCGTACTAAGAGTAGGTGATGAAATAGAAATAAGACCTGGTATTGAAATTAGGAAACATAATAAAGTAGAATACCAACCC
>Ga0190363_1001170_pt1 | contig 15586 bp, 14 predicted proteins | sample 48721867_MG_FD_161272 | JGI IMG/M metagenome (GOLD analysis project Ga0190363, IMG submission 161272) | Hydrothermal vent microbial mat bacterial communities from Southern Trench, Guaymas Basin, Mexico - 4872-18-6-7_MG | ecosystem: Environmental > Aquatic > Marine > Hydrothermal vents >... | reverse complement strand
AGCTAAGTACATTCTAACGTGATACTCACCTAGCGAGCCATAAGCTTTACCAGGAACAACACCCACACGTGCTTCTGAGAGGAGGTACGAAGAGACCTTCACTGAGTCACCGTACTTACCTATGTTAGGGAATATGTAGAACGCACCCTCAGGCTTTACGCAACTTATGTCTGGTATCTCTAATAACCTCTTATATGCGTAATCCCTCCTTCTCTTATACTCATTAATGATGTCCCTAACGTACCTATCACAATACCTTATAGCAGCTATTCCTGCAATCTGAATCGGTGCACAAACACCAGCTGTATTGTAGAGTACTAACTTCATCATATGCTTAATAACTTCCGCTGGAGCAACTACGTAGCCCAGCCTGAGACCCGTCATTCCGTAGGTCTTCGAGAATGAGAATATAGTTAACGTCCTCCTCCTAACCTCATCACCTAGTGAAGCAATACTTACGTGCTCACCATCATAAACGAACTTCTCGTAAGCTTCATCAGATATTATCACTAAATCATGATTAATAGCTAGCTCAGCTATCTCCTCAAGTACCTTCCTAGGATAGACAGCACCTGTTGGGTTATTAGGCGTGTTTATCAGTATCGCCTTAGTCTTCTCAGTAATTAGCTTCTCTATATTGTCTACAATAGGTTTAAACCTATTCTCCTCGTATACTGGGTAATGCTTAGGGATAGCACCTATAACCCTAGCTATAGGCTCATAAGCTACAAAGCCAGGGTTAGGGATGAGTATTTCATCACCTGGGTCTAGGACTGTGAGCATTGATATGAAGAGGCCTTGCTGAGCTCCATTAGTAATTATTACTTCATCTGGTGTGACATCTATCCCATTCTCCCTCCTAACCTTATCAGCAATAACCCCCCTCAACTCACGAATACCATCACCTGGAGGGTAAGCACAAGGCCTGACAGCACCTGAGTATAGGGGCTTGTATATAGCGTTAACGAGGACCTTCTTAATCGGTTCGAAGGGTTCAAAGTCAGGCTCTCCAATAGTTAAGTTTATGACATCTCTCATCTGCCTTATCTTCCTCAACATCTTCCTGATCTCTGATAACGCTATACTCCTAACTCTCTCAGCTACATAATCATGTGGATCCATGAAAATCACCTCATAGCAAGCTTACGTATTGCCTCAACACCTTCACGGAATGCCTTAATGTTTAAGTCAACATACTTAGGCGGGACAACAGACCTTATCGCTTCCTCGAAACTCTTCTGAGTTAGCGGTATGACCTCCAAACCGCAAAGACAGCCTAGCATGAATATGTTTAACGCTCTAGCAGTCCCGACAGTCTTGATTACCTGTTCCGTAGCATTTACTACGTACACCTTATGAGATAGGCTACTCAACTCCTTCAGAATAGAATCTACGTTAGGGTATGAGTCAAGCGGTATACCTGAAGGTACTGGCTTAACATTACTTATAATTACTGTGTCAGGATTACCGAAGTTATAAGCGATTCTTAATGCTTCAAGAGGTTCTAAACCAAGTATTACATCAGCATAACCCTTAGGTATGAGTGGACTAAACACATCCTTACCTATCTTAACGTGACTTACTACTGAACCACCCCTCTGTGATGCTCCGTAAGTCTCACCTATCCTTACGGAGTAACCCTCAATAATTGCTGCCGTAGCTAGAACCCTCGATGCTAGAATGTTTCCTTGACCACCAACACCAGCAATTAATATGTAGTATTTACCCTTCATCGAGATCACCTCCTCACCTCGATAGCATGAACAGGACATATCTGAGCACAAACACCACACCCAATACATAGGACCGGGTCAATGGTGGGTGCTCCGTCCCGATCAAGGTAGATAGCGGGACAGCCGAACTCATTAACACATAACTTACACCTCACACACTTCGACTTATTGACGGTATAGACCTTCTCAACACCCTTAACCCTAACCTCAACTAACGCACATGGATGTCTAGCTACCACTAATGATGGTTCATCAATCCTTAACAACTTCTCGAAAATCTCAATCATCCTCTTAACGTCATACGGGTCAACAACCTCTACATACTTAATGCCCATAGCTTTAGCAATCTCTGAAATCTCTATCTCAGTACCTGGATGTGGTTGATGGCCTGTCATAGCTGTTGTACGGTTATCGAAAACAACTACTAGGACGTTTGAGTTATCATAAACTATGTTAGCTAGGGCAGGTAAGCCTGCATGGAATATCGTTGAATCACCTATTAATGCTATAGGCTTCACCTTAACACCTGACTTCGCAATTCCGCAAGCAATCCCTATTGATGAGCCCATAGCACCACTGGTATCCCTCAGCGATAGTGGGGGTTGACCTACGAGGGCGTAACACCCTATATCTCCATGGAATGTAGCTTTAATTCCAACCCTCCTTATAGCCATCTTTAATGCGTAGCCCGTGGCTCTATGAGGACATCCAGGGCATAGAGTTATCCTCCTCTTAGGGAGCTTAATCCTTGGAGCACTACTCTCACTAAGACTCGTACTCACCCTTGCTTTACCCATACCGAAGAACTTACTTAGAACATCAATGATTATGTCAGTACTTAATTCACCCCACCTAGGTAGAACATCATTTAATTTACCGTAAATCACGGGCTTCCTGACACGATCGAAAAGTAAGGACTTTATACTTACCTCAAGATAGGGTTCTCCTTCCTCAACTATGAGTACCTCATTAAAGTACTCAATGAAGTTCTCTACAACCTTGGATGGCAGTGGGTTAACGAACCCTATCTTTAGTATGGCTATCTGATTCTGTAGGTTAAGTAGGTTGATAGCCTCTAAGACGTACTCGTAAGCAACACCTGACGTTATTATCCCTAACTTAGCGTTCTTTGGTATTGAGCTGTAGTTGAGTTTTGAGTTATTAGCAACGACTTCTATCTCCTTTAGTATCTTCACGTGAAGTTCTCTATGACGTCTAACACCTATCTCTCCAGGTATTAATGCGTGTTTATCAGGAATCTTCGGTACGTTTTTCGACTCTCTAATCTCACCTAGAACTACGTCTTGTCTTGCATGCCCAACCCTTGTTACGGATCTTATCAGTACTGGTAGCTTGAACTGCTCTGATAGATCGAATGAGTAGACAGTCATATCCTTCGCTTCCTGAGGGTTAGAAGGCTCTAATACAGGAACCTCCATTACGTAAGCTCCAATGAATCTTGAGTCCTGCTCAGAACCTGAGCTATGGCTTTGAGGGTCATCTGCTGATATTATGACGTACCCTGCATCAGTCTTAATGTATGGTACCCTCGTTAGGAAGTCTAAAGCGACATTAAGCCCATAATGCTTCATAGCAGTTAGAGCTCTTAAACCCGCAATTGAGGCACCGTAAGCTAGTTCAGCAGCAACTTTCTCATTTACTGACCACTCAGCATAGATGTTGAAGTAATCCTTCACCCTCATTATAGTACCTACTATCTCCGATGATGGAGTTCCGGGATATGCTGTTGCGACCTTAACACCTGCCTCTATAGCTCCACGAGCATAAGCTTCATTACCCATTAACAATACCTTTCTTCCCGGCTCATCAATACATACAACATGGTTACACCTACCTAAACCCATATAATCACCTCCTAAATCTTGACCTTTTTAAATAATTGATGTACCTACCAAGAAGAGAAGCCGCCTCATCCGGGAAGTCAAAAACAGGTATACCATTTTCATCTAAAAAACTAGCTTTCTCCTTAATCTCCTTACTAACCTTCCCGGTCCATGTAGCTATGATCGGCTTCCTAACCTCATCAATAATCTCTACTAACGCATCAGCTACTTCAAGAGCTCTTGAGCCTATAAGGCACACTAGGAATACATCGGCAATACCCTTCATTGATAGGTACTCAATACTCCTAACGAAGTTCTCCTTAGTCATACCCTCAAAAGTTAGGTCTAAGGGGTTGTTTATTGATGCGTAAGGAGGTACATTCAGTATTGATCTTAACTCATTTATGACTTCTTGAGGTAGTGCTTCAACTTTAACACCATTAGCTTCTAAGGCATCCGTAGCTAGTACGGCTGCACCTCCCGAACCGGATATTATCATGACTTTATCTCCATTTAAGGGGTACTTAACACGTGTGAGCTTAGTGAATGATAGTAGCTCACGTAGTGAGTTAGCCTCAATGATGTTTGCCTGCTTAAACATAGCTCTATAGAGGATGTAGTCACCCGCTAAAGACCCCGTATGTGATCTTACAGCCCTACTCCCAGCTATGGTCTTACCCGTCTTAACAACTACTATAGGCTTCCTACGACCTACCTTCCTAGATAATTCAATGAATACCCTACCCCTACCCTCACTAAAGCCTTCTAAGTAGATTCCAACCACTCTTATACCGTCCTTCCTCGATAGGTAAACCAGTAAGTCTGACTCATCAACATCAACCTTATTCCCTAAAGTAAAGAACATATTGAAGAAAATGCCTTGACTAGCAGCTTCAAGTAGGATAGCAGTACTTAATGCACCACTCTGCGAGATGAAGGCTGCATAACCACTTCTACCCTTCCTGATTAGATCTGCCGTAATTCCTGGAGAGAAGGTAGCGTTTAGGTTTATTTCAGCATTGAAGAAACCCATGCAGTTAGGACCTATAACTCTTATACCGTAAGTCCTAGCTATCTCTAGTAACTTGTACTCTAAGTAACGACCCTCCTCAGAATTCTCAGAGAATCCCGAAGCGAATATTACTGCTCCAGCAACTCTATGCTTACCACACTCCAATAGGACGTCAGGTACTTTTGGTGCTGGTATGGAGATGATGCATAAGTCAACTTCATCGTTTATGTCTAGAATGCTCTTATATGACTTAAACCCCATGATTTTATCATGACGCGGGTTTACGGGGTATATACTACCCTTATAACCACTTTGAACTATGTTCCTTAAGACCATATTACCTATCTTACCCGGTTTTGGGGAGGCTCCTATAATCGCTATGGACTTAGGCTCGAAAACCCTAGTCAAGACCTTATAATCGTACTCCTTAATCATGCCTGATGCCCTAAGTCCTAGTAGACATAGCTCTAAGGTTTATTTCAACATTTCTTTGAATATATGCAAAATTATGATGAAGTTGATACCTGCCTTGACCTTCTCCTATGCATTATGGTGACGTACATCCCCCATATGAATGGTCCTATAGACGCTACCAGAACGATTAAAGCAACACCAACTATTAATGCCACCTCCATGACCTCATCACCCCAATATGTTGTATAGGTATGCAGCTAGGATACCTACTGGGTATACGTACTTACCCCAATAGATGAACCACTTCCCTAACTTTATCGCAGCACCATTGTTTATTTCAGCTAAGGCCCTATCAGCACCATATACCCAGTATAGAGCTATTGGTGGTAGTATAGCTACTAGCGGGCCGCTGTAGAGGACGAAGTAGCGTGCATAATTCCATATGACACCATAGAGCGCTATCGGTATTGCTAGTAGTGATATTATGGTTACTAGTAATGCTACAGCTTGCTTCCTACTCATGTTAGTATACTGTAGTAGGGCCTCGGTAGATACCTCAAGCATTGAGACTGTTGAGGTGAGACCAGCAAAGAATGCTAGTATGAAGAATAGTGTAGCGAAGAAGGACCCACCAATCATTTGCTTAAATGCGTGAGGTAAGCTCACGAATAGAAGTCCGGCACCCGCCTTAGGTGATATACCGAAGGCTAGAGCTATCGGGAATATAGCGAAGCCAGCTAGTATAGCGACTGTAGTATCACCGAAGGCTGTTGTTATAGCTGAGACGGGGGTATCATCTGTCTTCCTTATGTAGCTCCCATACACAACCATAGCAGCTCCAGCGAGACTACAGGAGAAGAATGCCTGAGCCATAGCTGTTAGAGCTACTCTAGGTGTTAACTTACTGAAGTCGGGGATGAGGTAGAACCTTAACCCCTCAATAGCGCCCGGTAACGTAACAGCTCTAAGTACTAATATTATGAGGATACCGAACAATGCTATCATCATGTACTTAACAGCAGGTTCAATACCCTTCCTTATACCGAACATGACTATGAGTCCTGTAAGGACTATAATTATAACAGCGAATAGAGCTGATTGCCAACCAGACGCTACACTACTAAAGTATGCTGCTGGATCCTTCCAGAATGCTGCATCTAGTGGGGCGAATATGTATCTTAGAGTCCACCCAACAACACTTGAGTACCAAGCGAAAACCATTAATACTCTAAAGACAGCGATCGCACCTAAGTACTTACCGAGGGGTAGTCCTAAACGTTCGTAAGCTCTAGACGGACCTGCCTGAGCAATCCTACCTACATTAAACTCAGTTACTAAGCCAACCCAACATAGTGCATAGACAGTTAGTAGGTAAGGTACTAGGAAGGCAGCACCACCGTGCTCGCCAACAAGCATTGGGAATAGCCATATGTTCCCAAGACCTACAGCTGAACCTATTGCAGCAAAGATAAGTCCGATCTCCCATGACCAAGACTCACGAACAGCCATGGGAAGAGCACCTTTTATGCTCGCTATTATTTTTTAAGAAATATTTATAATACTTTCTTTGAATATATTCAATAAAATTTGAAAGCAAATCTGTGATTATATTCAACTATTTTTCGTGTACTCCTTCAAGCTTATGAACCACTTAAGTATCTTCTTCTCTGCAGAACGTATATTGTAAAGGATTGTTGATGGAGGTAACCCCAACTTCGATGATAACTCCTTTAAAGTTACGGTCTTAGGATATTCAAAGAATCCGTGATTTAATGAGTAAGTCAGTATCTCTAATTGCCGCTTAGATAGGTTAGGCATGTTTATGATTATTTGCTTCTTCTCCATCTGCTTCTTTATGACTTCCAACGCCTTATATGAAGTGATCTTCCTAATTAATGCTACCTCATCATCATTTTCTAAGAGCTTAATTATCTCTGTAGGATTAGTTACGAGTACTAAGTATTTCGCACAACCATTCTCTACAGTAGGTAGGAAGAGTGGGAACGCACCCCGCGTTATGAACTCGAATGCATAAAATTTATGGCTACTCTCTAGAGTTATTACTAGGAACATATCATCAGTTATGGGGAATATCGAGAAGTTAATTATGGTTCTACACTTAGCAAGGAAGTCGTGGAGTGATTCATAATCTATGTTAGTAACTAATTGACTTGTATACGCTAGGTTACGCTTTAGGGGGTAAACAGTCATTAAGTCAATAACACATCCTTTAAACCTTCTCGTTAAGTTAGCTCTCCACCTCTTTCTCTTCATAGTGATTTCTAATATTACTGCTTCCTCACTCACAACGGTCACTCACTGTAAGTGTTTCCTCCTAATCTAATATCGTTATTACAAACTTCCAAGGCACATTAAGCTTATCAAGAAGCAACTTAACGTGCTCAAAGGCATTATGAAGTACGAACGTACCATGACCAGGTAATATAACGTCAGGTCTTAGGTCTAGTAGTCTACGCAAACTCTTCCTATAATCATTAAGGTCAGAACCTGGAGTATTGAACCATCCTATCCTACCACGAGCGAAGACCGTATCTCCAGTAAATAGTACTTTCCTACCATCAACCTCCATAAATATACATATACTCCCTGACGTATGTCCAGGTGTATGTATTACACGTAAGACATGCCTTCCAACTCTGAACTCCTCACCACCCTTAAGCCTCACATTCACCTTAGGAGGTGATATCTTCCCTATATTGCTGTACTTAATTAGAGTCTCCTCACCAAGCTTCTCTAACGCATCAGCCTCATTCTCATGAATTAATACTAAGCAATTAGTGAGCTTCTGTATGAAGTAAGCACCACCAACGTGATCGAAGTGTGAGTGAGTTAGGAATAAGTACCTTATCCTCCTAGGATCGAATCCCTCACTCACGATATTCTCTATAATCCTTGAGACACCTAACCCACTTCCTGAGTCAATTAATGCTAACTCATCACCACCATCAATCAAATACACATTACACCAATCACCAACAGGGGATAGACCATACTCACCACCACCAACAAGGTAAATATCACTTATTACTTTCACATCTATAACCCAAGGATTAGCTAACCCTAAGAATTTAATGCTTACTACATAGTGTATGTGATGATATTTGAAAACTAAACTACATGAGTTACAAAACCCATGATTACCAACTATTAAGAAGTAAATCACTCAATATGGAGCGAATACTTATGAAGTAATCACCTAAACCACTCATTATAAATACCTACATCTATATACATAAAATGGAGGGTGACATTGCGCGATCAAGTGATCCATGTACGTCTTGATCGTGAAGTACTGGGATTCATTGATATGCTCGTTAAATTAGGTGTCTTCAGTTCTAGAAGTGAAGCTTTGAGAGAACTAATTAAGGCTGGTATGAAGGAGTTTGAGTTAGTAAATAATGTGGTCAAGGCTGTTGAGAAACTTTTTGAACTTGAGACAAGGGAGGGGGACATACCAATTAAACTCAATGGTGCTTCAAAACAATTACTGGAGGAGAGAAAAAATCAAAGCTAATTAGATAATAAACGACCATACTCACTAACGGTAATTTCCTAAATACTTTATGAACTTAACCTTAATACTGACTAATTAAACTTTCACTCAGCTATTTACTATCCATTCATTCTTATATGACACTGACAATATTTACTAGGAAGGATTGGTATGGGTGAATATGGAGAGGTATCCCTATGGGTCTTCCTCTGGAGAGAGGGTAGGAAGTACGTAGCTTATGAACCAACAACAGGTGTTGCTTCTCAAGGTGATACTATAGATGAGGCTTTAAAGAACGTGAAGGAGGCGTTAGAGTTACATCTTGAGGATCCTGATACGGAGCTGCTATACGAGATAAATAAGGTTACGGTTACTAGGATTAGTGTTAAGATCCCGAGACGTAAGATAGTAAGCATCTCACATACTGTTAAATCGTGATATCATAGAAGTATGATAATAAAGGCAAGGTCTTGCTTTTCTCTCTTCTTTAAATACTTCAGTTACGTGTTATTTTTGGGTGACCGTACTGATGTATAAGTACGTGATTAAGTTTGCAGCCTTATTCTTGGTGTTAATCATTATAGCTGGCTTAGTACCTACTCTGTTAACTGTTGAAGCTGAGAGTAAGCGTGTCGTTGTTGAGTTGGTATTCTCTAGGCCCATAACTGATGATGATATAGCTAAGATATCGAAGCTTGGCGGTAAGATCATATATCGTCTTGACAGAGTTAACGGATTGGCTGTAGCTATTAAGTCTGATAAGGTAGACCTACTTAAGAGTATTGAGGGAGTTAAGGAGGTAGGTTTAGCGGAGAGAGTTGAAGCCCTATCTGAGGAACTACCATCTACTTGTGGACTCCACGGTACTCTACTTACGTGGAATCTAGACATACTGAACATACCGACAGTTCATGAGGTTTACGGACTTGATGGGTCAGGAGTCTACGTAGCTGTCTTAGATACTGGGTTAGAGCCTCAGTGGAGGGACTACTTCACTGAGAGTAGTATTGATGCTGAGCATGCTGCAGCATTCATGGGGGCTACGGCTACAGCGTACTGGGTTACCGGTGAGATACACAATAAGAATGCTTGGGAGGCTGATACCCATGGTCATGGAATGCACGTAACTAGCACCATAATAGGGTTTAATGTTTACGACTTCTACACAGTTGATGGTGTAGCGCCAGGTGTTAAGATCATACCTGTGAAGGTTCTAAACAATGCTGGTTGGGGCTTCACGACTGACGTAGCTGCAGGTATATACTACATAGCTGAGCTATATAGAGCTGAAGTTGAGAGTGGTGGTAACGTACTACCACCTGAGGGCGTCATTAACCCAGTAATCATTAGTATGAGCTTAGGAGCACCAGTACTTACACCACTGATGAGGGTAGTTATAGACTACGCAATAAGTCAGAGTGTATTCATAGTTGCTGCAGCAGGTAATGAGGGTGAGGCAGGAATGTCATACCCAGCAGCATACCCACCGGTAATATCTGTGGGTGCTGCTGGATGGGTTGGTGAGTGGTCACAACTCACATGGTGGGCGGCAGCCGATGTACCTGAGAGGGATGGGCTCTACGGTCAAGTATACGTTACTGAATTCAGTAGTAGGGAGAAGCCTGGTCAAGACTTAGACGTGCTAGCACCGGGTAGCTGGGTAGTTGGTCCATACACACCATATGGTGCTGCACACCCACCATACTGGGCTGAGGGGGTACCTGGTCAGTACTACTATCTAGGAGGTACGTCGATGGCTACACCACACGTTAGTGGTATCTTAGCACTAGTGTTACAGCTAGACATGAAGGACGGTAAGATAGACTTAAACCAAGCACTAGCTGAGGAACTACTTGAGAACTCAACATTCAAGATAACATGGCATAACGCAACAGTTTACGACCCAATAATTGGTGCCTACAAGACAGTAGAATGGGGTGATGATGCGGTAGGTAGTGGCTTAATCCAGGCAGACCTAGTCATTCAGAGCTTCATGAGCTTATACGGGTAATTAAACCTAATACTAAACCCTTTTTCTTTAGCGCATAGATAGGGCAAAGAATGTCTGCAATAGGTAGTGTCAGGTGTATCTACTACCTGAACCACGTAAGCGCTTAGTGAGGTATCGTTGTGGCGGTAATAGAAAGCACTTGGCATAATTGTATATCTCTTTAAGTGAACAATAACTTATCATTGCATAGCCTGATTACTGCGGTAGGCTGCCCTAATAAGAATATTGAGGAGTAGCTTGAGAAAATCTAGCCAAGTTACTAGTAGGTGATTACCCATGTCCAGACCAATCATAAGGTATCGAAAGTACCCAAGCTAAAAGGCACGGACTTCCCTTTCATCCCTTCCTGGACCTGCATCTTGTCGGGGGCTTTCAGGGTCTCCACGAAACTACGAGACCCCACATCTCTAGTGACTGACTCCATGCAATTGATTTCTGTGAACAGTCTTTAAGTTTTTATCTGTGATGACGGAACCAGAATAACATCAAGTAACTCTAGTAGCTCAAAGAACTAAATTATCTTTGCTCATTGAATAGTCTGTAAAGAAGTATTATGTAACCATGTAAGAAGCTGTGTGAAGTCACTCATAGCTGGCATTGGAAGCTATTACACGTACTCGCTCAAGTAATGTGTAACATAAAAGCAATACTAAGTAATAAAACTATGGGTTAGATCCGCCGTAGATGAGCTTAACCAGCTCAGCTAACCTTTCAGCATGCTTATCAGCATCCTTAAATGCTCTCGCATCACTTAATATATCGCCATACTCGAAGCCGACCCCAACAACTCCTCTATCACCTATAATCATTTTGTGCTTAAGACCCCAATTATGGATAGCTACTAGAGCTGAGTCGAGACCGTACCCTCTCCCAACCACTATGCAGCCTAGGATCTTATTCCTTAGCTTACTCCTTAAGCACCACGTACGATCCATGAATACCTTAGTGAGCGCACTCACATTATCGAAGTAGACCGGTGACGCAATAATTATTATGTGTGCCTGAAGTAAGTGAGGAATGATGTATTCAGTCATGTCATCCTTAATACAGCAGTTACCTAGCTCTAAGCACTTTCTGCAACTATAGCAAGGCCTTATCTCGTAGTCCCTAAGCCTTAGCTTCATACATGAAATACCGTAACTTCCCAGCTTACTTAATAAGTGGTTAAGAAGTATCTCAGTATTACTCTCCCTCCTAGGACTACCTAAAACACCTATAGCCTTAAGATACGTTTTCTCCTTCTCCGCGGTGTTCACGGGGTAGTCACCACACTTCTTAAGATTTTCTTAACCTCTTCCTCACTTAGAGTAACTTCCTTAGGTACCACCTTCATTAATTCCATAATGGAGCTACCATACCTACTTAGCATTTCACCGAAGCCTCTGTAGTTACTAGCGATGAACCAATCATTACGTACAGGTATGACCTCATATAGTATCTTCCTCCAAGCCTCAAGTAGTAGCCTAGGTCTGCCCATATAGTCAGCTGCACATATGACCCGATCACCTATACACGCTCTCAGAGAATCAAGCCACCTCATACCTTCCACACTCCTACACACATGGTGATCTATGATCACGTAATCAGCATGGTTAGCAAGCTTAAATACATTAATAGACGCTTTCTTAGCTACTTTAGCCCTTAAAGTGCCACGTAACCTATATAGTGGCGGTCCATCAGTAATTACTACTTTAGGCCTCCATAAGCAGACCTTCTTAATTACTTCATCAATAAGTAACTGAGTATCCGATAAGTGAACCACACAGCTAGAGTCATAGCCTACCCTCACAGCCATAACTCTAGTTCTCCTACTTAAACCGTGAGGGTACGGGCCAGAGAACTCGATAAGCTCATCTGAGCTGGTGCTACCCTCGTTAACATGTATCACCCTACCGTGAAAGCACCTACATAATTCCTTAAATCTAACCCTCTCATAGGTTGTGACGTTATCAATATCCTTAATCCAGAGTACAGCTCTACTATTTAAGTTCCTTACAATACTTAGTGGGAACTGAAATGGGTTAGCATTATGTAGGGGGATATGGTCACCATGTAAGTGCGTCACGACTATGTCTGTAGCCTTAAGCCAGTAAGAGGTGAGTAGCACCTTACTTAACTCAGAAAAGGCAGCTTGAAGAGGGTGGGGATGTAGCGCACAGCGAGTGAACCCCAACGCAACACCAGGGTCTATGAGTACGGCGTGACCGCATACTTCAATAAAGCACGATAGACCCCTCACACCCATACTTTCTGAACCAATAATCCTTAACCTCATCTCAACATCCATAAAGTGAAGTCATAGCAAAACTTAATAACTGTGTAGTAGCCTGGAAGGTAGTGTTGAAATTGCCAGTACATAAGGATTGTATTAACTTCGAAAACGGATACTGCAGACTGTTCAACATACCAGTAGATCCTAACGGACCAGCATGCCCCAACTTTAAGCCTAAGATCATTAGAGAAACTCAAGCACTAGTTACGAGAAGTTACGAATCTTCAACGGTTAACTCGCCTTCAATACTGTACAATCCACAACTAAGGAGGGTTAGGACTAGGAGGCGCTTAAGGCATAGGAGAGGCAGGAGGTTCGGTAGTCTACGGTAGTGGAGCTGCTAATAAACACATATACTTCATTTAATAATAATAAAAAATATAGGTGCATATATTAATGATTTTCAGCCCTAAGTTACAGGCTTATACAAAGTACTTGAGTCAGTATTAATAGTTACCACAATACCTATCGATGGCTATATTATTGATAAGCTAAGGCTAAGTGTATGTAGGTAAGTCATTCCAACAGTATGTGATGAGTTAAACATACCTTGGCATCAAGTATTGTCTGTGAAGTCGTACTTAGCTCCAATTCTATACACTCTCAGCCACAGCACCTGATTCACTATTAACGAGCTTACCACAAACATTAATAGCATTACTGGAAGATTTCAAGCACCCTACGAGGAAACTCATAGCGCTAAATTAGAGCTTATCAGAAGTAGTGCGGTAGTAAGCATACTCATATGGGAAGTACTCCACGATGTATTAGATCCTCTCTATATCGTTAACAATCATAGTAGCATTAATGACGGCATTAGTAATTACGGACTTAACTATAGTAAAGTAAATATACTGAAAGAAATTGTAACCAATGACTCACCATAAAAATAAGCAGTAACTCCTTACTATCATAACTCATACTTAGTTACTAACTCTAAACATTCCTTTGTCACTATGTATGTATCTTCAAACTTGATTTGACCCACCCCCTTAATCATTATTGGTGAGTGTATGAATGCTATAGCCATATTAGGTGATAACTCAATGAATCTATGCCTAGGTACTATGGTCGTTATTGGGGGTTCCTCAACTTGAAGTCCGACACCGTGAAGATAGCCAATAACTCTATATTCTATCAGTCCATACTTACTGTAGATATCGTCAAGTCTCTTCATCACATCAATAGGTCTTACACCAGGCTTAGTTAGCCTTCGTGCTTCCTCATAAACCTCTCTCATACACTTTAATGCTGTACCACCAACGTCAGAACTACCTAAAAGTACTGTTCTAGACATGTTTGAGTAGTAGTTGTTGTAGTCTGTACCTAAGATTATGGTTACTGCTTCTCTCCCTGACACCTTAACATCCCTAAACGATTCTGCGTGAACTCTCGGGTTTGGACCTACATTAACGTAAACTTTAGGGTCTTCAGAACCTAATCTAAGTGCTTGATAATACGCTTCAGCAGCTAACTCGGTCTCAGTAATGCCTGGCTTAATAATGTTTAAGACCTTATCCATAACCTTAATAGCTAGCTCACCAGCCTTCCTAATACTCTCTAACTCGTAACCATCCTTAACCATTCTTAACTCATAAACTAAATCAGATATATCGATAACATCAACACTTGGGTTTAACCTCTTAAACATCTCATAGAAGAGTATGTAGGCATCCCTTTCAATACCGAACTCAATACCAACCCTCCTATATCCATTACTCCTGATAATACCTGTTACAGTCCTCATTAATTCACCACCATCTCTAAAAGTCATTACATTTCTAATCCAAGTCCTACTAAGTAACTCATCCTCCTCACCTCTAGTAGCAAAGAGTATTGGATCACCATCAGCAGGTATCAAGAGTGCAGGTCTAAGCCATCTAGTCCCTGTGAAGTACGTATAAGTTGATAAGACTCTAATCATTGCTGAATCAATACCCTTAGACTTAAGTAACTCCTGAAACCTCTCTAACCTCTTACGTAGTACATCCTTAGGGAATCTCAGCATAGCATACACCTATATACCGAGCGTCATATTGAAGTTAAGCTATTTAAACATTCATGAATTCAAAGTCAATACCTTACCCCTACTTAACATACTGACTAAAGAGTCTAGGACATATGCTACATTTACTGAGATCTATACTTGAATCGATGCTAGAGTGAATCCTACATAGCTTTCTCTTAGCTAGTAACTGAAATATGATCTTGGTAAGCTCTACCTGAAGTGTGTATGTATCCATACCTCTTAACTTGATTCTCAATGCTATGTCTCTTAGGTACTCATTAACTTCAGGTATGTTATCGAAATTAATTATAGCTCCTCTACGACCATCGACATATCTAGATACAGCTGATTGCGTGATACCTAGAGTAGCAGCTACTTCCGACTGCTTAAGACCGAACTCCTCGTACAGAATAGCTGCTAACCTCCTCCTTAAGGCCGGATATACGTAGCGATATATGAATTCGAATAGTGTTACCTTCATACTATGACTAAATACCACGTAACATTAAATACTTAACCCTGTTATGAGTAAAGCGTAAGTGCTTAAATACCCTCACCTTAGTTATAACAGGGTTATAAGCTATGAAGTACCTCGAATCCGAAATAACAAAAGCAATAATTAAATACGCAACAGATGAGTGGTTAGAGTATGCCGAGACTGACGTAGTAGTCGTTGGTGCTGGACCTGCAGGGCTTACAGCAGCTCGCTACTTAGCTAGGGAGGGCTTAAAGACGTTAGTCCTTGAGAGGAGGTTAAGTTTTGGTGGTGGTATAGGTG
>Ga0190363_1001168_pt1 | contig 15590 bp, 15 predicted proteins | sample 48721867_MG_FD_161272 | JGI IMG/M metagenome (GOLD analysis project Ga0190363, IMG submission 161272) | Hydrothermal vent microbial mat bacterial communities from Southern Trench, Guaymas Basin, Mexico - 4872-18-6-7_MG | ecosystem: Environmental > Aquatic > Marine > Hydrothermal vents >... | reverse complement strand
GACATAGATTTTAGTCTATTCTCCATCGCTGATAAAGATTTCGACAGAATATACGCATCGCCAGAGGATAAAGTCTTTAGATCTGAGGTTTTCGACGCAGTCATTATCCATGAATCTCTCCACCACTCCACAACCAATTAAATCTCTATTAAATGCATTTGAATGCGTGAGAGGCTGTATATATAATTGATTTCAATATCGACTCTATCGGTGGGAGGCTATTCAAGGCTTTCCCACGATATACTAGGATTTAAAACAAGATTCTATAACCCCTCTATCTAATCAAGTTATTCGGGGAATATCGGATGAAATCTCTATTAAATTAGTTAATATCGCGTCTATACTAGAAATGTATTATTTAAGGATATGTAAAATTTAGAATGAATGTAATTTATATTAAAAGTTATTTCCCCACTTGATTAGGGGGTTATATGGTGTTCTTGGAGTGATAGGCAAACTTCCACCTAATTTACTTAGGAAATATATATTAAATAGGATTGGATGTAGAGACGATGCGGTTGTCATAGGCCCTGCATTGGGTGAGGACTCGGCAGTAATTAACCTGGATGACAAGCATTTAATTATACATTCAGATCCGATAACTGGTGCAGTCGAGTATCTCGGGTGGCTTGCAGTACATATCGCCTCGAATGATATAGCGGTCTCAGGCGCTAGACCTAGGTGGCTCCTCCCCATATACTTCTTCACCGAAGATACTTCAATCGAGTTTATAGACAATATTACTAGGCAGGTTGATGAAGCTGCGAAGGAGGTTGGGGCCATGATCGTAGGCGGCCACTCTGAATTTACCCCTGGACTACCCAGACCTATTATATCAATGACCGCCTCTGGATTAGTGGATAAGGATAAATATATATCGACTGGCGGTGCACAAGCTGGTGATATCGTGATTATGACTAAATATGCCGGGTTGGAGGGAACCGCGATATTGGCATCGGACTTTAGGGAGATATTAATCAAGAAGGGTGTTTCAGCAGGTGAACTCGATAAATCTAGAGAGTTGATTAAACAAATTAGTGTGGTTCGCGAAGCATCATTACTATCGGATTACCAGTATGTGACCTCGATGCATGACCCTACTGAAGGGGGTTTAATAGGCGGTTTGACGGAGATCGCGTACGCCTCTAATAAAAGCATAATCATATATGAGGATAAGGTTAATGTACTTCCCCAGACTCTCAAGTATAGTAGATTATTAAATATCGATTACCTAAAATTCATAAGTTCAGGCGTATTGATAGCTACGGTCCCCCCTAAATATATAGATGACGCTGTTAAGCTCCTTGAGAAAAATAATATTGTAGTATCTCAAATAGGGCATGTAGAGTCGTATAAAGGATATCTACTTAAGTTAATCAGAAGAGACGGTGGTGTTGAAGAATATACAGATGTATATGTAACTGATGAGATTATGAGGCTCTGGGGGAAGGGTAATTCATATTAGTGATTCAATAATCTTAGAGATCTCCTCATAAACTTCATCCTTCCATCTGATAGGCATAAAATGAAATCCTATTTTAATTAATCCAATAGAATCCCTCAATTTAATTAGCCTTGATATTAAAGTATCGATATATCGCCTGTATTCCCTCGTATCATATTTAGCAAACATATTTAACCCAATTCTCCCAAGTATCCCCTTAAGATCTTCATCTAAATATGGTAGTATACCGAGTAGCATAGGAACTTTAGTATCGAGATTTAATTCAGTTAGTTGAGCATCCAATTTGGTCAAGACCTCTCTAATTAAATTATAGTCATAAATATACTGTGTCTGGAAGAACTTCATTCCCATTCTAATCTTCCAAATTATTCTATCCACCTCATCATCTCTGTCTAATATAGCTGCCCCACCCACGTGGAAATGGAATCTTTTGACGCTTAATCTTGAATGCTCCAGATCTATATATCCTTCATTAAATTGTTTAATGTAGTTGAATGCCTCATCTAACTTTAACCCATATTCAGTTTTTACATCCCCACCCAGTAACAAAATATTTCTTATACCGCATATAGAGAGGCTATATAACGTTCTCACCAAGGTATATTTACTCTCTAATGAGGATGGGATATGTAGAATAGGCTCTAAATCAATGTATCGCTTGAAGAGGCATCCTATTAGAGCTGGATCGGGGGTTAGCCTACCGAATGGATAATTTACAACATTTACTCCCCCTATATACTTACTAGTCATATATCCCTTAAGTCTAGAGGCGAATTTCTCAACTTTGTCTATACTACCGAATATGGGGGCCTCGACTGTGATAGGAGTATCTGTATGCATTAGATACTCGCGGAACTCAATTCCCATTCTATACACCGGGAAACCGCTATAATAAGAAATATAATTAGATTATTATTAACTTTAGAGTTATAATCTAATTTTTATAATGAATGTAGAGGGTTATATAGCTGGGATACTGCCTAGGAATGACGGTCTTATAAAGATTTGGAAGATGTATGAGGCTGGTAGAGTTACGGAGGATGTATTTAGAGACGTTCTTGACAAGAGTATAGAGGATATTATTTCTATTCAAGTCGAGAACGGTTTCACATATATACATGATCCACAGATAGATTGGCATGACTATTTCAGGATTTTCACAGAATTGGATGGAATTAAGGCGGGGCCTTTAACTAGATACTTTGAAAATAATACACTCTATAGGAAGCCTATATTCGAGGAATTTCCCAAGTATAGAGAAGGTTTGATAGCGGATAAGACGCATATAAGGTATATTCCTAGAGACGTAAAGCCTATATTAAGTCTTCCAGGTCCGTATACTTTCTTAAGACTCTCCGTCTTCAAAAATGGTGTAGACCCGGTTAAGGCGTTATCAACATTAATGTATAATGCATTGAAGGAGGCTTTCAGCATAGGATACTCAAAAGTAATTCTACATGAACCTTCTATAGCATATGAGGATGATCCAGATAAGGATCTATTAGTAAGTCTATATAGCGAGTTAAAGGATTTTCAGTCGAATATAAGGGTTCATACATACTTCGGCGATGTTGAGAAAAAGTCTGATATTTTAAATGAATTGGATGTGGAGGGTTATTCAATAGATCTTCAATATACTTCTGTTGAGTCGGTTGGGTGTAGTGATAAGCTGGTTATATTCGGCGTTATAGACGCCCAGAACACCTTAATTGAAGATATAGAATATATCTATAGTCAGGTATCCGGTTACCGAGAGAGATGTAAAGGTGATATTGCTATATCAAATAATACAGACCTCGATTTCCTACCTTTTACAGTGGCTATAGATAAAATTAATTTATTAGGTAATTTACTTAAGAGGTTGAAGGGATGAAGCTACCTATATTCCCTACGCAGGAGATCGGTAGTTTTAGGAAGCCTGAATATCTATTCGAGGCTTGGAGGAGATATTTAGATGGTGAGGCTAAATATAGTGATATCCTGCCTACTATAGAGAAGGCTAGCATCGAGACGATAAAACTCCTTGAAGATATCGGGCTGGATATTGTCTGGGATGGTGAGATGCATAGGTGGGAGATGTATCACTACCCCGTTGAATATATTGATGGAATAGAATTTGTAGGGCAGGTCCGTGTATTTGATAATAGGTATTTCCCGAAGGGTAGGGTTGTTAAGAAGCCTGTTTTAATCAAGAATTATCATATTGAAGAGTATCAGTTTGTCAAGTCTCATGCATCTAAACCAGTTAAAATCCCGATTACAGGCCCGTATACCTTAGCTGACTGGACATATAACGAGTATTACATGTCCAGATGGAGGTATAAGTTATCTAATCCGATAAAGGCGAGGTATAATGCTAAGAGGGAGTTTACATTAGACTTAGCAAAGAATATCTTAAATCCTATTTTAAAGGAGTTGTCTAAAAGGAGGGTCTTCAGGATTCAAATCGATGAACCCGCGGCTACAACTCATCCAAGTGAGATGCCGATATTTGTAGAGGCATTTAATAAGGCTGTTGAGGGTGTCAAGGCTACTGTAACGATACATATCTGTTACAGCGATTATAGGATTCTACTACAATATCTCCATGATATTAAAACGAAGCAGTATGCACTTGAATTCGCTAATAGGGATACGAGGAATAGAGGTTTAGACGATGATGTTAGAAGGGGATATACGATTCTTAAGGAGTTTAAGGAGTATGGATTCGACAAGGAGCTTGGTTTAGGTGTTATAGATGTCCACACAGACTTTATAGAGCCTGTTGAATTAATTCTAGACCGTATCAAATATGCGTTAAAGTATATCGAACCCGATAAGTTATTCATTAATCCTGATTGTGGATTGAGGACTAGGAGTAGGGAGATCGCTGCTAAGAAGCTTAGGAATATGGTAGAGGCTGTCAAAATTATTAGGAAGGAATATGGGTATAGTAAATAATATTATAATATTGTATCAAGTGTAAGCATTATGATAAACCCGATCATAAATCCTATTGTACCATATTTCTCATAACCTTTTCTATGCGTCTCTGGAATAACCTCGTGACTAACAACGTATATCATGGCGCCGCCAGAAAAGCCTAGTAGTATAGGTAGTAACATACGTGCATAGCTAGATATTAGAATCGGTATAAATACCATAATAAACTCTGACAATCCACTTAGAAACGCTATTAAAAGAGCCTTTGAAACCTTCTCTTTGATACCTACTAATGGAATTGCTATTGCGAATCCCTCCGGGATATCCTGAATTCCGATTGCTAGTGCAAGTATAATCCCTTCCTTAAAATTATATGCTATTCCGGATCCCACCGCCAAGCCCTCAGGAAAATTATGGATTATTATTGCTAGTACTAGCAGCCATACTACTCTAATCTTCTCCTTGAGATGCGGTGGGCCTTCATAACCCTTTATAAAATGTTCATGAGGACTTAGCCTCTCAATAAGTGCGATAGTAAGTGCACCCATTATAAATCCTATTAATACAGGCATTATTCCACCGATCTGTATACCAGGTATCAGTAGGCTTGTAAACGCGGCTACCAGCATGATTCCGGCTGAGAATCCTAATCCAGTATCTAAAACCGAGTCTGAGATCTTACTACCTAGAATCGCTGGGATTGAGCCGGCGAATGTAAATATTAGGAGGATGAGGCCGGCTATAAACCCGGTTAATAATGGGTCTCCAGAGCCTAATTCAATTAATGTCTCGATAAACATACTTACTTAAATCATGTAATAACTAGATAAATGTTCCTAGCCGATTATAAACTGGAGAATCTAGATTCCGAGAATTTTATCTAAGTAACTTCTCAATATCCCTAGTTCACTTAACGATATCCTCCTCCCCCTACCCTTCCCATATATTACGTAATTTTTATTTCTTAGGTTTCCGACGGCTCTATAAACCTGTGTATAACTTAAGTTTGTATATGTGGCGATTTCATTTAAACTCATTTCACCATGTTTCAAAAGTGTGTCTAATATAATCTTTTCATTCTTATTTAATTTAGGTAGTTTCAACCCAAATTTAGGTACTTTAACAATATCTTCCTTAACTAAGTTATATATGTAGATACTCCTTACATTCGGGTTTAGTATCCCGAATAGAATTAATATTGTAGTTAGTGGGGGTGTAGAATCTAGAATCCATAGAATTATGTTACTCGACTTAATCTCACGATATAAATCTGATATACCCTCTAAAATCTCATCATCCCTAACATGTATAATCCTATAAGATATATCTATCTCTCCAAGGCCTCTAATCAAGTCTCTAGCTTTAGACAGTGTCTCATCATGGCTTTTATAAGACTTAACCAATACTATTCTATCACCATCCTCGAATGAAAACTTGTTTAGCATGATATTAAATAATGTGAAGTCGTCTCCTATCGATACTATAATCTCTCTAGTTATAATCCCACCCTAAAATATTTTCGTATCTTAGCCTTTACTCATATAATAATTTTTAACCATTAATTAAAATTCTATTTAAATATGACTGGTAAAATCGATTCATACCCATTCTCTATAAATACAAGGGTCTTCTACACCCCCGTTATATTGCATAATGATAAGATGTATAGATATGTAGATTTTAGTAATGAGGAGGATATGCGTAGGGTTCTAATGAGGTTTAAAGGCTTTTTGAAAATGATATTTGGAGGGAATACAATCTATATTCCTGTCGAGAGGTTGATTGAGGGTAAGGGTGTCAGGGGGATTCCAGACGCTTTTTTATTGATATTAAATGAGGATAAGCTTGATATATGGCTTATAGAATTCGAGTTGATTAAACACGGTGTTAAAAGCCATATTACTCCTCAGATAGAGAGGTTTAATAAGATTTTCGATACTCTAGACCCAGATAAAGTATCTCTTAAGATATATGATGAGTTGAACAGGATGAAGAAGGTTAGGTATATAAAGGAGTTATTATTCGGTGAGAGAGGTATACATAGGGATTTAATCCCAGTTATTAAAGACGCCTTAATGAGGTCTAGAAATAATATCCTGCTTATCATGAATAGAGTCAACGACGACTTGGTAAATTATATTTTGAAGTCGAGGAGGGAGAGGAACGTTGGGTTTGAGGTGATGATTATGCAGTTATATACTAGTGGTGAGGAGGATATTTTGCTTATATCACCATTTACAGAGAGTATAGCTGCTAGTAAGCCACTTGAATATAGTGATATATCTAAGAGGAGGATGGATAAATATTGGCTGACTATATATCGTTTTCTAAGTAAATATGGTCTTACTTATAAGAGGCGTAAGAGGAAGAAGAGGGACTATATAATATTCTACTATAACGATTCTCCATTCCTAGTTATGTGGAAGGCGATTAAGAAGGGTCTCGTATATATTAGGATGGATTCGAAGCTATTCACGGACTCTATGATACGTGAGAACAAGCTGTCTAAACCTAAGAAATGTAGATCATTCTGCAAGTCTATAAGTGACTTACGTGTATGGGATAGTTATATCGAGTTTAATAGCATGTTGATTACATTGGATGAGCTTTTAAATATTCTGGATAAGGTGTTGAGGAGGATCTCTACACTCAAGTCTATTGGTAAGACAAAATCCGAAGACTAATAGTTCTATATATTAAATATATATAGGATATATAACCAACTAGAGACATGTGGGGGTATGAAGCTGTAGAAACCCTCTATGGAGGTGGTCTTCAATAGTTTATGATATTCCTGGACCTAAAACTAGAGAATTTCATGAGAGAGCTAGAAAGTTTACTCCAGGTGGTAATAATCCTATGTTTAATACGATGATCGAGACTTACATGACATTTGTAACTAGTAGAGCAAAGTTGTCTAAGGTTTATGATGTCGATGGAAATGAGTATATAGACTTCTCCAGTGGGTGGGCTTCGAATAATGTAGGTAATGTTCATCCAGAGGTTTTAGAGGCTGTTATAGACGCGTTAAAGAAATATGGATTCATATATAACCACCCACTCGCATTTGAATTGGCTGAGAAGCTGGTAGAGATCACGCCGGAGAATTTAACTAGGGTTACACTCGAGGTATCTGGTACCGAGGCTGCTGAAGCCGCTGTATCATACGCCTTGACAGCTAAGGAGAAGCCTTTAATAATAAGTTTCATGGGTTCATACCATGGCGACTCGATTGGCGCGAGGATTATAGGAGCGCATGAAGCTAGTAGGAAGAAGTATTTTGAGGCTATGCAGGGTGGGGTACTGTTTGTTCCATACCCGAGAACATATAAGATACCTTCTTGGATGACTCCGGATGAGTATACAGACTTTATTCTATGGTATATAGATGAATTGCTTCTAGAGTATATATCTGACCCGGATAGGATTGCAGGTGTATTGTTTGAGCCTATGATGGCTGAAGGCGGGAATTATATTCCTCCGAGGAGGTTCTTCGTCAAACTCCGTGAACTGGCTGATAAATATAATTGGTTCCTAATATGTGACGAGGTTTTAACCGGATTCGGTAGGACGGGTAAATTCTGGGGCATCGAACACTATGGTACTAAGGTAGATGCTATAGTGACTGCAAAGGGGTTGACTGGAGGCTTAGTCCCTATCGGAGCCGTTGTAATGAGTGATGGGATGGCTGGTGAGAAACGCGCCTATTCGGGAAGTACATTCGCCGGGTGTCCAGCTGGGTGTGCAGCTGCACTCAAGACTATCGAGATTATATATCGTGATAATCTACTTGACTATGTATCTAGGATGGGTGAGGAGGCCCTTAAAGTTATGAAGACATGGCCTGAGAAGTATGATATTATAGTTGACTCTAGGGGTATAGGATTCTTACTAGCGACCTCCGTCGAGACTGGGAAGGGTGACGAGCTTGATGTCGAGATAGCTAGGAGGATATTTATCGAGGCTAAGAGGGAGGGTGTATGGCCTATATGGGATGATGAGCCTCATATCAGGATATACCCGCCATTAAATATCGAGGAGGAGTTATTGTTTAAGGGCTTAGAGGGTATCGAAAGGGCTATCAAGAAGGTTGAGGAGGAGTATAAGGCTGGATTAATCAAACCTATTTCAATTAAGCATTAAATTATTATCTTCATTCACTTTATAAAATTGCCTTTTATAGGCAATTTATGCCATAAAATTAGATGCTAAGGAATATATTGCCTCTAAAACTTATTTTAAGCTATGGCTAAGATGATATAAGGTGTCTAAAGTGTATGTATTCGAGGCTCTGGATTCAGCGAGATTAAGCAAATTTCATTATATCATCCTTGTAATCGCTTCTCTAATGTATATGCTTACAGCCTTGAATGTGATGCTGATTGGGGCAGTCATAAAACCAATTATAAGTGGATGGGGTCTAGATATAGTCTTAGCCGGGTATCTAATTAGCATAGGGTATCTAGGTATGTTCTTCGGGGCTATAATATTCGGTAGGTTATCAGATTTGATTGGGAGGAGAAATACAATCATCATAGTATTACTTATCGAGGCTGTATTCACTGCATTACATGGCTTGGCATACGATGTATATAGCCTAAGTATCCTAAGGTTTCTAGCTGGAATCGGCCTAGGGGCGGCATTACCACAGCCTGGAATATATATCTCGGAGTATGTACCCGTTAAATATAGGGGGCGTTTCCTAGGTATAGTCGAGACTTCATGGGTCTATGGCGCTCTACTATCCCTAATATTCCCATATATTATAATTCCATTATATGGCTGGAGAACCGCATTTATAGTTGGATTACTACCCTTAATTATCATCCCACTTGTAGTAATATACATGCCTGAGTCGATAAGATACTTGATAAAGAGGAATAGGGCTGATGAGGTTAAAGAGATACTTTATAGAAATGGGATTGTTGAGAGGGGTATTGAGATAACCTTTAGATCTGAAGACGTTGTGAGTAGATACAGCATTAAAGACCTCTTCTCAAGTAGATATGCTAAACGTACGGTATTACTTACTATTCTATGGATGTCACTCGTATATACGTACCATGGTGTATTCATCTGGCTACCTACATTATATTCAAAAGAGTTTGGGATGACTATAGTTAAATCACTCTTCTGGACTTTCTTAATAACTCTATTCCAGATCCCTGGATACTACTCCGCTACATTCTTACTTGATAAGATTGGTAGGAAGAAGGTTCTTGGAATATATCTAACTCTAGCTGGATTAGCCTCCCTATTCCTAGGACTGGTAGTACATGAGACTTGGTTCTTCATATGGAGCTCTGTGATATCATTCTTTAACTTGGGTGCATGGGCAGGATTATATACATATACGCCAGAGTTGTATCCTACTGAAGTCAGGGGTGCTGGCTCGGGCTTCGCTGCTAGTATGGGTAGGTTCGCAGGTATATTGGCACCGACTTTCACAGCCTATCTATATGTATCTACAGGGTTATTCGGTCCCTACTCAGTCTTCGCTGTAGTACATATCATTGCTGCAGTATCAGTATTAGTACTTGGTATAGAGACGATGGGTAAGTCGCTTGAGGAGCTGGCTAAATAGCTACTTCTTCAGCATATAAATCATCTTCCTTACATCCCTATCTAGATGGCTTTTAATAATAATTCCACGGCTAAGAAGTTTATTTAGTGCGTATCTAAGCGTTCTAGCTGGTAACCCCGATTTAATTAATAATTCCCTGTATGTCAATGGCCCCTCATACTCTAGGACCTTGTATATAAGCTTCGCACTTGGAGGCATGTCCTTAAGTATATCTGCCTCAGCGGATGGAATCATCCTCCTCACAAGCCTCTTATCTATACTAAAGTTTGTAGAGTCTCTTAACTTAATGAATCTAGCACGGTATTTAGACCGGTAGAACTCTATCTTATCGGTATCTATCTCAATTCTAATCTGACCATCTAGAATAAGTATATATTCATCTGGTGTCAAGTCGCAGATTAATATTCTATTTTTAGATGATGTTACAATTGGTTTATGCGTAGGTATCAATGTATTTATGGGGACTATCTCAAATACATTAGCATCCTTAATTATGGAGCCGCCTGCCGATAATGCATATGCAGTTGACCCCGTTGGAGTCGATACTATAACTCCGTCTGCATCATCCCTCCATATAAACTCATTATTAATGTATAGTGAATAACGAATTAATCTGCCACTAACTTTAGATAATATAACGGCATCATTTAATACGGGTGGTAATGTCTTACTTCCCATCTTAATTGCGAGTCTAACCCGATCCTCTACAATATAGTTTCTTCTTATAATTTCATTCAATAACTCTGGAAATAAATTTATCCCAGCTACATATAGGAAACCTCTACTCCTCCTACCATATAGGCTTAATAATGGAATCTCTTTATCATATAGATATAATAATGTCTTTAGGATTATGTCATCTCCACCTATTGTAATAATTAGATCTATATCTTTATCGAGCTTCTCAAGATCATCGACATACATAATTGATGATTCAATATCATATTTCCCCAGTAAATTTTCAATATATTTAAGGTCATCTGGGGAAGCTTCAGAGTATCCATAGATAACGCTTATCTTCATATATAAAATTATAAATATAGATGAGAATAAGAATTCCTAAACTAAAAATTATGTTAAAAATATATTTTTAAGGTATGTCCCTAAAAAATCTTTTACCATCTTCTTTCACATAAAAAGATAAATGTTATTTTTCTTCTCACAACTCTTCTACAGATCAAGGTTTTTCATAAGAGTCCAAGAACTTGCTTCTGCCGTTGAGTCCCATATTTTCTTACCCATTCAACTAAGCCCATTCCAGGGGCCATTATCTTAAGATCCTTAACGTTATAAAAATCGATATCTATAGTATATAGAACATCAACTTCTTCGGCTACTGCAGTAGCTAATATTATTGAATCAGCTAGAGGTAGCCACTTATCATCCGGAGTCTTGACACTCGATCTATATATAGAGGATAAATCAGCGACTTCTTCATCAACATTCCTAACTTTAAGATTCAACTTAAATAACTCAGCCTTAATTCTCTCTAAACTTTTAAAGTCTCCAGCTCTTCTAAATGGTGTATAAAGTTCTGATAACTGGATGGTGCTTATAACACCCCTTATTTTGTTATAGTATACGTCATCCAATAGTTTTTTACAATATTCATACCCGGATTCTTTAAAGATCACGCAAAAGAATATTCCCGTATCGATACATCCTGTGATCATTCCTCCTCAAAATCCTCCTTCCTCATTTTATGCAATAAATCAGCTGCAGATAACTTTAGCTTTTCTTTAACATTCAGACCCAATCCAAGCATAGAATCAGATGGTTTTTGAGATAATCTAATTATTACATCCCCATCCTTGATCTCAAACTCGATTTTATCTCCAGGTTTAGCCTTGAGATATTCTCTAATTTCTTTTGGAATTGTGATCTGACCTTTACTTGAAATTTTGGTAATATATTTTCTCATACCAATCAAAAAATAAAGTAAAGAAAAATTATAAACTTTACTTTCCCTCTTACAGAACCTAAATAATTGATCTTTATAAGTGCTGTTTCTTGAGGCAGAAAGATCTATCGTTAATCTTAGCTTTGTTTAGTAGCATCATTTAAATAGCATTTCTTAATGTTTTAAGAATTTTATCGATATTCAAGAATCATCTACATATACTTGAATAAGGTAGGTATTGTTGGATACGGCTCACAAGGGGAGGAGGGCTGCAGAGGCATTGGAGACGAATGATATAGAGCTATATAGAATTGCATTAGGTAAATCTGATTTATCTGCTAAGACAGCATATTTAAAGGGCTATCCAGTATATAGAAAATGGAATCCAGGTTAAAGGCCTGATTATGGGTCTCCTATCTAGAGTAGATATATTAATAGATGCGACACCAGCAGGTATAGAGCTGAGAATATGAAAAAATATCCATATACAAGTCTTGAAGGTATTATGTGGATAATTAGTTTTAAGGTTATATCCAATTGAGGAGATTCTAGTAGCTATATAAACCGAATATATACGGTTAAATTTTCTTTAGGATATGACGTGGATTTTAATTGTGTAGTCGGTATTGAAGGCGATTCTAAGTGTCGAATGAGTCTACAATTAGTAGGAGAGATTTTATAAAAAGTTATTTGGGGTTTATTCATAATATTCAGGGGCATGTTTCAGAGAATTGAATACTTCTAAGTCATGTCCATATACTACTACTGCATTGTATTTCTTTGCAATATTCCGCATTTTACATATGCTTTTATGCCATTCATCGAAGTTTCTTAATCCGAATCCAAGTGGAATTTTCTTCTCAAAATTATCCTTGTATATTGCTAAATCTGTAGTGAACAAAAAGTTTTTATCTTTTAACTCAACAAGCATACCCATTGTACCTGGCGTATGCCCTGGGATATGGTATAGAGTTATATTTTCAAACAACTCTATTTCCTCATCTCTTATTACCTTCCAATTAAATGATGGATCTACATAGTGTGGTAGGTATGCTCCTAAGTCTTCTTTTGTAGCGACTGCATAGTATGAATACTTCAGTTCTTCTATATGAATATAAACAGGTACGTCCATACCCCTGAAGAATTCTAAGCCCCCTGCATGATCTAGATGTGCATGGCCTATTATAATTGCAGAGACATCCTCAAGTTTGTATCCAAGTTTATTTAGTATATTATCTAGCCTGTTCTCATCAGTATATTTTAATATAGGGAACATCTCGAGAACTGGTTTCGGCCAGTATTTCTCATAGTCTGCCGCCGGACCTACTTCATACAATATAATACCATCTTTAGGATGTTCGATTAACGCGCCTATCATAGCGCTTGTCTGCTTCTCCAGTCCTCTCGCTTCAAATATCCAGGCGAGTGGGATTCCTAACCTACCAAAATCTAATAAATATAACTTCATCTCTCATTCACCCCCATATATCTTTCTTAGCTTGATCAACATCATACTCTAAATCCTTCTCCAACTCCTTCCTAATTTTTTCAGCTTCTTTCTCACTACCCGCAGCCTTAGCCATAGTCTTATTGATAGTTCTCTCGATAGGATCTTTCTTAGCTGCAAACTCCTTCATAAACCACTCTTCATAGCCAGCCCACTTAAATGGTCCATATAAGCCTTGAGCTATCTCCATTCTATCCCTTTGTGCTCCACCAAGCCACAGCTGCACAATCTTAAAGTCTCGATAATACTTCTCTACATGCATCTCATATACATACCCATATGAACCCATGAGTTCCATAGCTTTATTAGTTACAAACATAGCTGTATCCCCTGCAAACGACCTTGCAGCAGAATATTTAGCAAGCATCTGTATAGACCAGTGCTCTCCATATATCTCTGGATGCATAACCTGCCAGGTTACCGATAGATAGTACTGTCGAGATAAGTCTATCATTCTATACATTTCAGCGAGGATCGATGCGAAATAGGACCTTTCTCTCACAGCCTTACCAGCTATAAACCTATTTTTAGTAAATTCTAAAGCTATCTCCAACGCTGCAGTCGCTAATCCCGTTAGTCTAGCGGCGCCAGCTAATCTACCTAACCCAACTACATAGCCATAAATAATTTTAGCTCCATCTCCAGGCTTAGTATCGATTCTGTATTTAGCTGGAACCTTAACATCCTTATACCATATCTCCACGTTCTCATCCGTCCAAACAAAGCCGCATTTCTTGAATGGCTCGCTAAATGTCATCCCCTCCGCATCATAAGGTACATAAACCATCCCAGCCGCTTCAGTACCCCTTGCCGGATCTTCAGTCACAACAACCCAATAACCTAAATGCCCTGCAAAGATATTCGGCCACTTCTCACGCCATTTATCAAAGTATTTAGGATCACCCGCGGGCCCGGGCCATATTTTATGACCATTCAAAACCCAGTAATCCCCCTCCCTCCTTGCAATCACAGTATTTAACGTCCGCAACTCTAAGGCGGGATCCTCGATATTAGCGCCTCCCGCAGGCTCACTAATACATACACACGCAATATACGGCGGTGTATGAGTTATCTTAGGTGCAAACTCCTCCAGCAAATCCTTTCTAACATTCACGTAATTATACATAAAAGATACTATCCAATGGATCTTACCGACTAAAGTAGCCAGCCCAATGTCGCCACGTGACAACTCCTCATTAACCATATTCCTAACAACAGGAGAAAGCCCTAATCCACCATACTCCTCAGGTAAATTGGAGATCGTCAACCCAAGCTGATGACACTTAAAATATAGCTCATATAAAGTCTTATGAGCCAATTCCTCATCCCTATGCCACCCACCCTCCAAATCATGCCTCCTAGGCAAAATCTCCTTATCAGTAAACTCCCTCATCCTCTTAGCCATAGCAATCTCTTCATCCGTAGCAAAGCACCTAGGATACTTATGCTCTGGACGCAGCAGCAAATAATCAGCCTCAGCAGACATACAAAATCACATTTAATAATATACATAAAAAAGGTAAATAAATTTTAAGATAAATTGACAAAATTAAAAATTCCTCCTAAAAAAGTAAATATTTAAAACACTATACAAACACATAAAAAATGCAATAATCCAACAACTAAAAATATAAATACAACCCAAAAACAACATATATAGGGTAGCGGGGTAGGGCAGCCAGGTAGCCCGCCGGGCTCATAACCCGGCGAAATCCGGGGGAGCCACCCGGAAGTCGGTGGTTCAAAAGGCCCACGCCGGGAGGGTGGGCCGGAATGTCCACCCCCCGCTACCACCCTTGTTACATTTTAATCATGTATTTTTGTTCTTTGATTTTCTATATGCAGATGTAAATCTACTTTCTACCTGTTTTTTCTTTTAACGGTAAATCCTATGTTACTTAAATAGTCTTTTTTATTTACATAGAGAGCATATACCGGCTTATTCGCCTTATATCTTTTACCCTTTATAATAACTTCCTGGCCCTTCTCAATTCTCTTCTTTATTTTACCTGTTCTAATACCAAGTCTGTTTAAAAGGATTTTCAAGTATTTCAAAAGTTCTAAATCTGTGTTTGACACGCTAATGCTTGAGGAAGAGCTTGACGCTTCTCCATCCATGAATCCTCTTATAAAAGCTTTCATCGTCTCTTTATTATGCTCGATATATTTTCCTAATGTTTTTAGAGTCTGTTTCTTCCACCAATAATAAAAA
>Ga0190363_1001167_pt1 | contig 15593 bp, 15 predicted proteins | sample 48721867_MG_FD_161272 | JGI IMG/M metagenome (GOLD analysis project Ga0190363, IMG submission 161272) | Hydrothermal vent microbial mat bacterial communities from Southern Trench, Guaymas Basin, Mexico - 4872-18-6-7_MG | ecosystem: Environmental > Aquatic > Marine > Hydrothermal vents >... | reverse complement strand
TAACCTTACATTCATACTCGCTTAACCAAGAACTTCTAGTAAGAATTCGTGCTATTTGTGATGGACATTTTAACCTTTCAATCAGAAATTTCCGTGAAAAAAACTATCTAACCTTAAATGTTGCTAAACTTAAAGGCGCATCCCAATCTTCAGGTTCATTCATAAGTTTTGAGGTAACTCCCGCTTTTGGCATAAAAGTTTTACCATTTACAGCATCAAAAGGTTAGGTGAAATTATGTCAGCTTCCTTAGACAAAAATTTTGAAGATTTTTCCATTTTTAAAGGGTTTGATGAAAGTTGGCGTAAACGTATCCAAAATAATAGACATCTAGCGGTATATCTTACAAATCTAGTTAAAAACATGGTTAAACTTAGAGTTTTCAAACCTCCTCAGCTTGTACAACAACCTACCAGAGATATGGCGGCCATTAAACAACCAAACATCATCTATCCTGTTGGTGACCCGGTATATATCCACATTTATCCTGACCCTAAAATGGGAAGTATAAAATATCATCCGATAGAACCTAGACTAGTTAAATATAGGGATGCTATACTTAATGAGGTTGAAAAAGTTTTAGCTTTAAACATTGATGAAAAAAATGCCCCTGAAAACATTAAAGAACGTGAAAAAATACTTTATAGATTGCTTAGTAAGCTTTTCCCGAAAGGAAAAACCATTAAAATTTCAATTCCAAAAGAAACAGTAACTAAATCTTCCACTCAAAAAAAGAAGAGTACTAAATCTTCTACTCTTAACATTGTTATTAGTCAAGACCTTTATGAAAGATTAAGATATGAAATTTATTGTGAAAAAATTGGTTTAAGTATCTTAGAACCTATGATTAGAGACCCATTTATAGAGGATGTTCATTGTAGTGGTAAAGGACCAATATTTATACATCATAAAATTTTTGGGGCTATTGAAACCACAATAACTTTTAACTCTTCTGATGAACTTGATAATTTTATTATAAAGTTAAGCGAGTTTACAGGTAAACCTGTATCCCATAGAAGCCCCATTGTTGATGCAACACTTCCTGATGGTTCAAGAATAAACATTGTTTTTGGTGAAGACATAAGCCAAAGAGGAAGCAATTTTACCATCAGAAAATTTGCTTCAAAACCTATAAGCATAACAGAACTGATAAAATTTGGAACCTTTAATCCCTTAATGGCAGCATACGTTTGGATGCTACTTGAAGAACGTATGTCAGTATGGATTTCAGGTGAAACTGCAAGTGGAAAAACAACAACTCTTTCAGCAATAACCCCTTTTATTCCATCTTCAGCAAAAATAGTTTCTATTGAGGAAGTCCCAGAAGTTCATATTCCTCACAATAACTGGATTAGAGAAGTTGTAAGAGAAACAGGTGATGCTGCTGCTGAAAATGCTGAAGCTGTTTCCATGTTTCAACTTTTAAAAGCTGCTTTAAGACAAAGACCAACCTATATTATTGTTGGTGAGATTAGAGGTAGAGAGGGAGCAATAGCATTTCAAGCAATGCAAACAGGTCATCCTGTACTTACCACTTTCCATGCTGACTCAGTTACCAAGCTTGTCCAAAGACTTACAGGTCATCCGATAAACATACCTAAAACGTATATAGATAACCTTAATGCTGTAATAATTCAGAGTGCTGTACATGACCCTGAAACAGGAAAATATAAGCGTAGAGTTTTGTCTGTAAATGAAGTTTTAGGTTATGACCCTGTTGAAATGCAGTTTAACTTTATAGAGGTTTTTAGTTGGGAACCTTCAAAAGATATTTACGAATTTAGGGGTGTTGGGTCAAGTTATCTTTTAGAAACAAAAATTGCTGCTATGAAAGGAATTTCAGGATATGAAATAAAAAAGATATATGAGGAGTTGGAGTTAAGAGCAAAAATACTTGATTTTATGGTTAAACTTGAAATTTTTGACTATTATGAGGTTTGGCAAAATCTTACATGGATATATAATGTTGGTTTAGAACAAGCTTACCACAAATATAGGAAAATGTGTATGTTTAAGCTTGGCCCCCATGTTGTAGCTGAAAAAGCATCACTTTTAAAAGTTTAAGAGGGAAGTGAAAGCATTGGCTTTAAAATTTAATTCGAAAATGTTTCCATTTTTTTCTAAGCTTAAAAGTTTATCTGTGAGAAAATACAACATTGAAAGTGAACTTCCATTTTTTCTTCTTTATCTTTGGTCCATTGCAAGTACACGTGTTCCTCGAACCTACATTTTTAGGTTTGCCTCTGAAAAACACGTGTTTAGAAATATCAGTAGTTTTTTTATGAAGATTAAGGTTTTGGTTGAAGGATGGCGTTATGAACATGCAACCGCATGTGAAGTTGTAGGTAAAGAATCTCCCTCAAAAATTTTTAGAGAATTTCTTTCACGTATGGCTAGGTCTATACGTTCCGGAGAACCATTTGAGCTTTTTATGTCTAGAGAATACACCAATTTTGTTGCTGCCTACTCTGAAAACATGGAAAGAATGATGAATAAACTAAAACAATTATGTGATGCTTATGTTTCCATTCTTTCTTCAACAACCTTTATTTGTTTGGTAATTCTTATGCTTGGTCTTTTATACTCCCTTGAAACGATGTTACCTTTAGCTGTTCTTGTAACAGTAACTATTTCTGTAGCTTTACTAATGTTTTCATGGATTATGTTTAGTGCTGCAAGACCTGATGAAATTCTAGCAAAAGGAAAAATAAAACCTCCTAAACGGAAAATCTTAACCTTAATAAGTATTGCTTCCGTTTCTACCTCGTTTCTTCCCTATCTTCTAATAGGTTTCAACCAGCCTTTTTACGGTATTGCATTTTCAGGTTTACCTCTTTTAGTAGCAGGTTTTATTGGTAAACGTTATGTAGCTAAGGTTAAACGTTGTGAGGAATTTTATCCATCTTTTCTTAGACAGATTGCTTCTATTTGTGCTACTAAGGTTCCCATAAAAACTGCGTTAAAAGATGCTTTAAACATTAATTATGGGCCTTTAAACAACCCAATAAGAAGATTGTATAACAAGTTAAGTTTTCGTATAAATTCTTCAGTAGCCTGGGAAAGTTTTGAGGCTGAGGTTGATAGTGAACTTATACGTCGTGTTAATGGAATATTTGTTGATGTTTTACATAGGGGTGGAAATATAGATGAAATTTCAAAAATGCTTGAATCCTTATACTTTATTTATACAACAATTAGAAGGAAAAGATATCAGGTTGTTTCATATTTAACAGGGATTGTTACTCCTCTTCATGTTGCTATGTGTGGTGTTATGGGTGTTGTTGGAAGTTTTTTTACTCTTCTTAGTGCTTTTGCTAGTATTGCTGCTGTAGCTTCACCTATAACCCTAAAACTTCCAACAGAATTTATTAGCATATATTTCCTATTGATAATAGTTGTTTTTTCAATAAACAATGCTGTAACTTTATACTCTATTGAGGGTGATTCAAGGTTTACTTTACTATTCTATATTGGGCTTCTTCTTGTATCTGGAAGCTTAATTTATAGTTTAACTAGTCAAGCTACATCTAACTACCTATTTTCAATGATTACAAGTTAAAGGGGGTTGTTAATGAAAAAAATAGTTTTTCCTGTTTTTGAGTTATCTTTAGGAGGAAAAACTATTTTTATTGCTATTTCTGGTGTTGCTGTTTTACTTGGTTTCATGATTTTCATTATCTTTTTAACTTTCTCTTTGGGTGTACTTGTGTATAATACAGCTGTGCTTTTAGCGTTGTTGGTTTCTGTTACCGTTTTTATTATGTTCTTAGAGTATTCAGTTTTTCTTGCTGACATTTTCAAGTATGGTGTAAACTTTCTTACCCTATTGTTAAAAGGCTTTGAAGGATGGACTGCACAAAACCTTAAACATTTAACTAAAAATCTTAGCTTGAGTTTTCTTAACATTGTGGACCTACTAATAATTTTTACACTTCTAGCATCTGTAACAACTAAAACAATTTTAAGTACTGGAAGTTTTTATGGGTTAAACGGAATAACAGTTTTTCTTTTACTTTTAGCTGTTTTTTCAACCTCAATTATAGTAAAAGTCTATAAAGATTATGGTAGCTATTACTCAGCCTTAAATCACATATTAAAAACAAATGAAAATACTGACATAACTAGCTTCTTAGACAATTTTTTACAAGAATTGTTAGAACACTCTAAAAAAATTTTTATTACTAGATTTTTAGTTGCCACTATTGCTTTAGAACTTTTTACTTGGAATGTTTTAGATGGTTACATGAATAGCTTTCTTCCAACATTAGAATTATTTTTTAGTTTAGCGATTACTTTAATTTTATACCTTACCTTTAAAACAACAATACAGGTTACTCCTTCTCAACAACCAAAAATTCTAACAAAAAATGTGGAAACCTCTAAAAAAGAAGAATTAAAAAATAAGCCTTACGAGAAAAAAGAGGATAAAACCATTATTCCATCAACATTACCTTCAAAAGAAAAAGAAAAAAAATTAGAGGGGAACAAACAACCACAAATGTTGAATGCGCAGTTAATTCTCCCCATAGGAAAAACTACTGCAAAGGATAAAGATGAAGAAAAGGAATTTAAGGTTGAACAGAAAAAGCCGTTAGTTTTCCCAGCATTTCCAACAAGTAATGTTAGAAAGAATTTTAGAAATATTAAGGTGGTTAAAGTTGAGGATATAGAGGAGAGGAGAGAAAGTGAAATCAGTAAGCTTGTGGAGGAAATTAAAGGTGAACTTAAAAAACTTCATGAAAAATCTAGATCTAAGCAAAACTCTACAAAATCTTCTGATAAATAAGCATTTTTCTGTAAAAGATAGAATATAATATTTTGGATGTATTGTTGATTTGAATGTTGGATGCTACTTACTGATGGGACAAGTATATATTTTTGTTTATGGAAAATATTCATCGTACTGTTAAGTTTTAAGGTTTGGGTTATGGAGGAAAAAATATATAATCTATGTATGCAAAGGTAGATGATGGTAATATGAGCTTTACCAGAAAAAATAGGTTAAAAAATGAGGAAAAAGCCTTGGAATCAAGAAAAGTTCAGGTTAGTGCTGGCGGAAGTTTTTTTGTAGTTTTACCTAAAGAATGGTCCAAAAATATTGGGTTAAAAAGAGGAGGAAGAGTAAACGTATTTTTGGAGGAGGATGGGTCTATAAGACTAGTTCCAGCTGAAGCTGCAAAAGAATACCAAAAAACAGCAACTCTTTTGGTGAATGAAAAAACAACTTCAAGGTCTGTAGACCTTTTTATCAAAGCAAACTATATGAGTGGATGTAACATAATAAATATAGAATCCAAGAAAAGAATTGAACCTGAACTAAAAAAGGCTATTAAAGCTTCAGCTTCTGAGCTTATAGGTGTTGAAACAGCTGAAGAAACATCGGATAAGCTTAGTCTTCGAGCTATAGTTGACCCAACCGGTTTCCCGTTTGATAGTTTGTTTAAGCGGGTTTCCAGTCTTTCTCTTTCAATGTTTAATGATTCTGTAAGGTCTTTACGTGAAAAAGATTTTGAACTTGCATGTGATGTGGTTGACCGGGCTAATGAGGCTATGAAGCTTTATCGTTTGATGGTTAGACAATTGATGCTTGCCCATTCGGATAGAATAATAGCTAAAAATCTTGGAATTGAACATACAACTGAATGTATAACACTTGCAATTTTAGCAAGAGATATAAGTAGGCTTATCTATCATATCTCAAACATTGCAAATCAGGTTAAGGAAATTTTAAGGGTTGGAATTACTTTTAACGAGAAACTTATGGGTTTGTTGTTTAAAATTTTTGCTGTTGCACGCTGGATGGTTGAAAACACCTACAAAGCTTTTATGGAAAAAGATGTTGAACTAGCAAGCCAAGTTATGAGTAGGATGAAGGAGATTAGAGATTTAGATGAAGAAGTAACAACAGGAATATTTGAAACGATTGAAGATATTCATACAGCAATAAGATTAACAGCAATTTTACGTGAGGTTCGTAGGGTAGCAGGACATGCTGTTGCTGTTGCAGATGACACAATTTTTAATGAAACAGTACGTCACCATTAAAAATTAAATGTGCCAAAACTTGGAAGCAGACCTAACCATCAAAAATACAAAAATTGTTTTTTCCTCAACGATTGTTAAAGCTGGTTTGGCTGTAAAAAACGGAAAAATTATAGCCATAACTAGTGATGAAAATCTTCCTAAAGCAGATAAAATTATTGATGCTAAGGAAAATTTAACTCTACCAGGAATTATAGATGTTCATGTTCATTTTAGAGAGCCAGGATTTACCCGTAAAGAAGATTTTTTTACGGGTTCTATGGCTGCTGTTTTTGGTGGTGTAACTACTGTTGTTGATATGCCTAACACCAATCCTCCAACTTTAAACCTTGAAAGTTTTAGGCTTAAAATTGAGAAGGCTAAGGGAAAAACCTATGTAAATCTTGGTTTTTTTGGTGGTGTTTGTGGAGAAAATCTGGATAAGATTCAGGAGTTAGCTAAAGCTGGTGTTTTAGGTTATAAAATTTTTATGGATAAGGTTTTAGGGAAACCTTTGGATGATGATTCTTTAATTGAAGCTTTTAAACTTATAGCTAAAACAGGGTTAAGAGTTGCTGTTCATGCAGAAGACCCTAAACTAGTTGAACAAGCAACTTTAAACCTTAAAAAAACCGGAAGAAAAGATTTTAGGGTTTGGGTTGAATCCAGACCAAGTTTAGCTGAAGCTAAAGCTATAGAAAAATTAGCTTTTTTCTCCCATAAAACAGGATGTAAAATTCATATTTGCCATGTAAGTTCAAAAATGGGTGTAAAAGTTTTAAGAAAAATTAAATCTCAACTTTCTAAATTTTTTTTAACCAGTGAAACTTGCCCTCATTATTTGCTTTTAAGTTTTGAAGAAGCTGAAAAAGTTGGTTTGGTTTCAAAAATAGTTCCACCAATCAGGTTTAAAGAGGATAAAGAAAATCTTTGGTACGGTTTACTGGATGGAACTATAGACATTATTGCAAGTGACCATTCTCCCCACCTACCTGAGGATAAAGCTAAAGATGTTTGGGATGCAGCTACAGGGTTTGTTGGTGTTGAAACATCTTTACCTTTAATGTTAACCCAAGTTAATCTTGGAAGATTAACTATCAATCATTATGTGAAAATTTCAGCTGAAAATCCTGCAAAAGCTTTTGGTTTATATCCTAAAAAAGGTTTTATTCAGGTTGGCTCTGATGCTGACCTAACCATAGTTGACTTAAAAAAGGAGTCAACAATTAAAAGTGAAAATTTGCATAGTAAAACTGGGCTTACTCCTTTTGAAGGTTGGAAGGTTAAAGGTCTCCCCACCTACACCATAGTTAACGGAAAAATCATGATGGAAAATGGAGAAATCACTAGAAAACCTGAAGGTAACTTAATTTTACTCTAGAAAAGTTTTTTAGGAAACTTTTCTAACCATTAAAATTTGAATTTGGCTTACATCTTCTATTTCTTTAAGTTTATCCTCAATCTTATCCATTTCACCTTCAATATCTTCAGGAATAATAATGTGAGCTATTAAAACTTTTAAACCAAAAGCTAAAGGTTCTTCTTCAAACTTGTAAACAGTAACTCCTGTTGGAAGTTTTTGTTTAATTGTTTCTTTTAATTTTTCAAGGTTTACCTCGACACCAGATGGAAATATTTTGAAGGATGCTACAACCTTACCCATAACATAATTCACCCAACTTTAAGGTCCAGTAAAACCACATTTTGGACACTTGTAGGGTCTACCGAGCTCTCTACATTTTTTACATCTAACTATAGTAACTCCACCACAATTTGGACATGGAAATCTAACAAAATTTTCTTTAGGAACGATAACCTTATTGCACCAGTTGCATTTTGGCATTTTAACTTCGCTCATCCCTACCCGCACAAGGTAAATTTAAACTAAACAGAAAAATCTTGACTACGTATATATATCTTATCATGTTGATGGAAACATGGAAAAATTGGAGGATTTTAAATTTACCCAAAACCTAATCATAAGAACAGACCTAAAAATTTCTATGGGAAAAATTTGTGTTCAGGTAGCTCATGCTGCAGTTTTAGCTTCAGAGATAGCTAGAAAACTTTATCCTGAATGGTGGGAAAAATGGTTGAAGGAAGGACAAAGAAAAATTGTTGTTAAGGTTGATTCTGTTGAAAAACTTTTTAGGTTAAAGGAAAAAGCTGAAATTCTTAGTCTCCCAACAGCCTTAATAGAAGATAAAGGATTAACAGAACTTCCTCCAGGAACTATAACATGTTTGGGTGTGGGTCCTGCACCCATAAACCTTGTAAATAAAGTTACAGGAGGACTACCCTTACTCTAAAATTAACGGTGAAATCTAACTTCTGGTGGAATATATCTTCCTCTTGTTTCAATTTCACCAATTTTTTCCAGAATTTCCTTTTTTCTTTTTTCACCAACAACCCTACCATAACCTTCTAAAACAGCATTAAAACATTTTTTTGCTATCCTATAATGGAAACTTTCAAAAACCTGTTTTAACAGGTGTAAGTCTACACCTTGAGCTTCAACAGTAGTTGAATAAAATCCAAGTCCAAAATCAACCATAAACATTTTCCAATCTTTGGTTAAAATTACATTGGATGTTGTTAAATCTCCATGAATAATTCCGTTTTTATGAAGTTTTCCAATAAGTTTACCCAGCTGAAAACAAAATTTTAAGGCTTTATTAATTTCACCATTTTCCAAATAATCCTTTAACCTTATTCCTTCAATATACTCCATAATGATTTCAAATTTTTTTCTATCCACAAAATAGATTATGGGTGTTGAAACACCAACAATTTTAGCTTCATGAAGAAGTTGAGCTTCATGAATTGTTCGATAATCCCTAATTTTTTTATCTATCTCCTTAATCCTATAGTTTTTCCCAATCCTTTTTTTAACCACAACTTTTCTACCCATAAAAATGGATAGGTAAATGTTTGCTTCAGCACCCTTCTTTGAAAGCTTCATCAATCCTCAACTCCAACAACAAAACTCTTAAACCTTTCTAACCATGAAAGTTTTAGGTTTAACCCTTTACAAGTTAAGGTTTAACCATGAAAACTGAAAAATATTGCCTAGGAATTGAAAGTACAGCCCACACTTATGGGGTTAGCGTAGTTACATTTGATGGAAAAATTCTTTCAGATGAAAAAAGCATCTATAAGCCACCCTTAGGTAAAGGAATTCATCCCCGGGAAAGTGCTCAACATCATGCAACCATAGCTCCAACAATTTTAAGGGAAGCTCTTAAAAAAGCAAACATTCAAGCTAAAGATATTTCAATAGTTGCTTTTAGTCAAGGTCCAGGTTTAGGTCCATGTTTAAGAACAGGAGCAACAACAGCAAGAACTATAGCATCCTACCTAAACATTCCTCTTATTCCTGTTCATCATGCAATAGGCCATATTGAATTGGCAATCTTAACCACAAAAGCCAAAGACCCTTTGGTTGTGCTTGTTTCAGGAGGTCACACATGCGTAGTTGCGTTTGCAGGTGGAAGATGGAGAGTTTTTGGTGAAACAGAAGATATAACTCTTGGAAATTTGCTTGACAGTTATGGTAGAGAAGCAGGTTTACCAACACCAAGCGGTCCAGCTGTTGAAGTGAATGCTGAAAAAGGAAAAAAATTTGTTGACTTACCCTTAACAATAAAAGGTAACAATGTATCCTACTCAGGTTTACTTACAGCTGTTATCAACAAGCTAAAGGAGGGTAAATGGCGAAGAGAAGATTTAAGTTATTCCCTTCAAGAAGCTGCTTTTACAGCCTTAGCTGAAACAGCTGAAAGAATTTTAGCTTTCACAGAAAAAAAGGAACTTTTACTTGCAGGTGGAGTTGCAGCAAATAGACGACTTCAATCTATGCTTAAAACTATAGCTAAAGAACATAATGCAAAATTTTATGTTGTTCCAAAAGAATACAGTGGAGATTGTGGAGCACAAATAGCTTGGACAGGGATTTTAGCCTACACCCATGGTGTAAAAATTTCTATTGAAAAAAGTATTGTTAAACCTAGATGGAGATTGGATAGGGTACCTATTCCATGGAGGAAAGGTTAAATGAGTTTGGAGGAAATTTTAGAAAAAATAAAAGAAATTGAAGCTAAAATTGGAAGTTTGGAATGTAAAATTGAAACATTAGAAAAGGTTGCAGGAAAAGGAATTATTAACCTAAATGTTGAGGTCCCTAAAGTAATTGTTGAAAAGAAACCTTTAGACATAAGAATAGATGAAAATGAACTTTTAGGAAGAATTATTCTACTTGTAAAAGAAGGATTTTTTGATGAAGGTAAAACAGCAAGTGCTGTTGCAAATGAACTTATACGTCGATGCTGGTATCCAAAAGACCTACAACATATAAGACCAAGCCTAGAACAATTAACATTTTTAGGAATACTGGAAAGAATAAAGGAAAAAAGACGTAAAGGTAAAGGTTTAAAATGGACCTACATAAAAAATAAAAATTTTAAAATTGATTAAACAATAAAACAAAGAATTAACTTTGAATAATTATTAACTTTTAACAAGAATGTTACATCATTTTACCCTAAAACACTTAAAAATTTAAATTCTAAATAGGACAGTGTACTACACTGTCCCACCAAAACAATTAATTGTTAATAGTTTTTGAGTTTCCACGATCAAAAAATGTGAAATGCTGTCCACTCAACCCATTTTTCAATTACTTGAACTACAATTTCCCACCCGGATCTTATTAGTTGTTGTATTTTTTAACAACAGTAAAAACTTTGGGAAGTTTGAAAGTCGGAACCGTGTTTTTACGGGCTCGGGGGGATTTGAACCCCCGTTCTCCGGCTCCGAAGGCCGGTGCGTTTGTCCTGGCTACGCTACGAGCCCTCTCCTCTAAAAGATTTATTTACCACTTCTGGTTATAGGATTTTCTAGTTTAGGTGGTGTATATTTAAACCCTAATTAGGTTTAAATTTATTTGGTTGATGGTGGGATATTGGATGGAAACTCATAGTAGAGATTTAGAGTTTAGGCTTATGACAATTAAACTTTTAAACACAATAAAAAAGAAGCATACTTACAGAGAAATTTCTCAATGGACAGGTTTACCTGTAACTGTTTTAAGCAGATATGTTAAAGGGCATGTTCTCCCCACCTCTAAAAGAGCAAAAGAAATTTGGACTTCCCTCCAAAAAATTGCAGATTTAGAAACAACCCTACTTTCAAGAATAAAGTTTGATGAGATGGGATATTTTGATAACACCCAAATAGTTTATGATATTCCTCTTTTACGTTTAGCAACTCAATATGTTGTTTCAAAATTTGCTGGAAGAAGAATAAACAAAATTTTAACAGCTGCTGTGGATGGTATACCTTTAGCAACTCTTGTTGCAAATTCTTTAGATGTTGATTTGATTGTTGCTAAAAAAGCTAAAGAAGTTGGTGTAAAAGAATATATTGAGGAAAGTTATATTCCTCCAGATTCGGGTGTTGTAGTTACCTTTTATGTGCCAAAGGATGCTTTAAAGAAAGGTGATAGTGTTCTTATAGTTGATGATATTATTAGGACAGGTGAAACACAAGAGGCATTAATTCATCTAGTAAACAAAATTAAGGCTGAAGTTGCAGGAATATTTGTTCTTGTAGCAGTTGGAACAGAATGGAAAAACAAGCTTAGTGTTCCACCTAACTGCCCAGTTGAAACTTTAGCTGTTGTAGAAAGATAAAAAAGGGAAGACTATTAAACTTCCAAAATTCTTTTTAAATTTTCAGGTTTAGGTTCAACTATACCTTTTTCCGTAATAATTTTAGTTACTAGTTCTGGTGGAGTTATATCAAAAGCAGGATTATAAACTTGAATTTTCTCCGGTGCAATTTTACATCTGCAAATTTTTAAGATTTCCTCCGGTTTTCTTTCTTCTATGATTACTTGTTCAACAGTACTTTTAGAATCTATGGTTGTTGTTGGAGCTGCAACATAGAAGGGTATTCCATGTTGTTTTGCTAAAACAGCAATTGTATAGGTTCCAATTTTGTTTATTATATGACCTGAAATAAGAATTCGGTCTGCACCAACAATAACCTTGTTTACCATTCTTTTTTGCATAACCCAACCAACCATATTATCTGTGATCAATGTAAAAGGAATTTTTTCTTGTTTAAGTTCAAAAGCTGTAAGTCTTGCACCCTGAAGAAGTGGTCTTGTTTCCGTGGCTACGACCCTAATTTTTTTACCTTGCCTATAAGCCATTCTAATAACACCTAAAGCTGTTCCATATTCAACTGTTGCCAATTCTCCAGCATTACAATGAGTTAAAATTTTATCTCCATCCTCAAATAATTCAGCACCCTTCAAGCTAAGATGATAGTTTATTTCAGCATCAGCATCAACAAACCTGAGACAACGCTCAATAACAAAATTTTTTAAATCTTCAACCTTTCCTGAATATTTTTTAGCTTCCTCCAAAATTAGGTCAACAGCATTAAACAAATTTACGGCTGTTGGGCGTGTACTTTTAATCAATTTTTCAGTTTTCCTCAATTTTTCCATCAATTCATCTTTGGTTTTTGGTTTTGAATAGTAGGCTGTTTGAGCCAAAGCTAAAGCTGCAGCAGCTCCAAGTAAAGGTGCCCCCCTAATATTCATGTTTTTAATGGCTTTTGCAATTTGTTTGGGTGTTTTAAGTTTTAGATAAACAAGTTTTGTTGGAAGTTTTGTTTGGTCAACAGTTATAACTAAACCCTTTTTCCATCTAATAGTTCTCAAATCAAGTCACCTTTATATGGTTTAACATGGATCGCTCAAATAAGATTCTTTCTAAAAATATAAAGAATTTAGGGTTGAAAGTAAAATTGGAGGAAAAAAAGCCTATTAAAGGCTTACTTGTTGAAGATAAGGTTTACATCGAAGACTCTGAATTTTCTCGTTTTCTAGTTGAAAAAGGTTATGGTGAAAAAGTTAAAGATAAAATTGAACTTTTACCTTGGGAAGCCTTATATTTGGTGGCTGAAGGTTGGCTTGAAGTTTTGGATAAAAAAACAAGTGAAAAAATGGATGTTGAAAAACTTGTAAAAATTTTTTCAAAAAAGGATGAATCTGTTTGGTCTAAATATTTAGTGTATCGAGACCTACGTTCTAGAGGTTATGTTGTTAAGCTAGGATTTGGTCAAGGGATTGATTTTAGGGTTTATGAAAGAGGAACCTATGGGAAGGAAGCTGCAAAATTTCTTGTTTGTAGTGTTTTTGAAGGTGAACCTATCCCTATAAAAAATCTTGTAAAAATTTTGGAAAGTGCTAGAAGTCTTAAAAAAGAGGTTGTTATTGGGGTTATTGAAAGAAGAGGTGAGGTTGTCTATTATTCATTATCCAAGTTTAATCTTTAATTACCTCATAAAAAAACAGTATTCACATCCATCATCCTCTAATGAAAAATTAAGTCTTTCCAACCCAATTTTCTTATTAACAACCTCAAGAATACAATTCATAAGAGGAATACATCGATGTTCACACCATTCTTTGTGAGTTTTTTTAATTGGACATTGAATTTTCATCCTTAATTTTCCATCTTCAAATTTAAAAACAACCATACTAAGAAGATTGATGGATGTGAAAGAATAAAAAGCATTCATAGCTTCAATAAAAAAAGTTTTTAAATCTTCTAAACTACTTACCCTAATCTTCCACTTTTTAAGATACTTTTTTAAGAATAATTTAACAAGAAATTTTTCTCCAACAATCTTCCAATTAGTTAAACTAGAAGGTATCTTAATTTTAGGGTTTAAACATTCTAAGGGTACCGGATTTTTTTGGTTGTAGGTTAAACCATGTTTTTCTAAAAGTTTTTGGACCCATTGATGAGCTGAATAGCTTGGAGTGAACAAATGTTCAATATAGGTCCATCTAGGTTCAATCTCAGCTTTAATCTCTCCGTTTTTATAGGTTCGAACATGAATTTGCCAAACCCTATTTAATTTTTTAACAAGACCAAAAAACTGCCCATCCTCTATAAGTTGGGGTGCTTCCTTAAATCCCTCCATCCGAAGAATTTTTTCAAATTTTTTTAAGTCTTCAACAGAAATTTTAAAGCATCTGCAGTAGGAATGGTGACCCAAAAGATTTCTCTCCCTTTTCGGGATCATAAGATTTAGATTTGATTACTTATAAATTTTAAACAAAATTTTTTATGAGTTTCCCATTAAAGACTGTAAAGTTTCCTTTAACCTATCTAAACTAACCTCACTTTCTTTTTTCTTTTCCATATCCCTTATTTTTACAACTTTCTTTTTTAATTCACGTTCTCCAATTATTAAACAAACTGGAAATTTTAGTTTATCAGCATACTCCAACTGTCTTGTTAAAGACCTACCTCTCATATCAAAATCCGCTGGAATTTTCCAAGACCTAAGCTTTTCAACCAATTCTAAAACTTTATCTCTAACTTTATCATTTACAGCAACAACAAAAATACCTCTACGTTTTTTAGGTTCAACCAACAATTTAGCTTTCTCTAAAGATAACATAAGTCTTTCAATTCCACCAGCAACACCTGTTGCAGGTAAATCTCTACCAAAAATTTTACATAACCCATCATATCTTCCACCAGCAACAATTGCTCCTAAACTTTCATCACCAACACCATAAACCTCAAAAACAATTCCATCATAGTAGCCTATTCCACGAACAATACTCAAATCAAAAACACAATTCTCAATTTTTTTAAAAGCCTCTAAACTTTCAACAAGCCTATCAAATTCCTCTAATCCTTTTGATATTTTTTCATTTTTTCTAACCAAACCAACAATTTTTTCCAGTGCTTTATCAGGTTTATCCCTTATAGAAATAAATTCTAAAATTTTTTGTTTTTGGTCAGGATTTAACCCAACCTTTTCCATTTCACCAATAAACTCTTCTTCCGAGAGTTTTCTATATTTATCTATAACCCTTAAAACTGTTTCAACATCTTGTTCAAGTTTAATTCCTATACTGTTTAAAAATCCTTCAACAAGTTTTCTACTGCTAATTTTAACCTCAAAATTTTCTAGTCCAACATTTTGAAGAACATCTATACTTAAAGAAATTATTTCAGCGTCAGCCTCAACATTTGGGCTTCCAAAAATTTCAGCATCCCATTGATAAAAACATCTGTACCTTCCGTATTGGGGTTCATCGTATCTCCACATGTTTGAAATTGAAGCAAGTTTAATGGGTAAAACTAAGTCTGGACGGCTTGCCACCATTCTAGCTAAACCAACGGTCAAATCAAACCTAAGCCCAAGTTTTCTTCCAGCCTTATCCTCAAACCAGTAAATTTCATCTTTAATAGCTGGTCCACATTTAGCCTCTAAAGTTTCCAGTTTTTCGATAGGTGATGGTTCAACAAGCTGGAAGCCATACCTATCTAAAACCTCCAAAATTTTTTGGTTAATCCATAAACGTTGGGCCATTTCTTTAGCTTCAATATCTCTCATACCTCTTGGTGGTGAGAAATCTTGACTTGTCAAACTTAATCCACCAACTATTGGAGTCTTTCAAAGGTTTGTTTTGCTTAGAAATTAATTTTATGGGAAGCTATTTAACCTAATTGTAGGAAATAATTCTATTTGGAAGTGG
>Ga0190363_1001165_pt1 | contig 15616 bp, 18 predicted proteins | sample 48721867_MG_FD_161272 | JGI IMG/M metagenome (GOLD analysis project Ga0190363, IMG submission 161272) | Hydrothermal vent microbial mat bacterial communities from Southern Trench, Guaymas Basin, Mexico - 4872-18-6-7_MG | ecosystem: Environmental > Aquatic > Marine > Hydrothermal vents >... | reverse complement strand
AGGCCAAAGAGAAGAAGAAAACCAAGTATCAAAAACATCTTCAATTTGTTTTGGTTGACATTGATGGCAAATTGGACATTTTCTTGGCTTTTTTAAAGAAAGGAAATATTCATTTTTTGAAAGACACCTCCAGATTGGCATTTGATGTCCCCACCAGATTTGCCTTGAAAGACACCAATCTTTAACATTTTTAAGCCAATCAAAATAAACTTTCTCCCACCTTTTGGGGATAAATTCAATTTTTCCCGAAGCAACCGCTTTTTCAGCCAGCTCTTTTAATTTTTCCATTTTCAAAAACCATTGCTCTTTTAAAAGAGGTTCAATTTTGTGATGACAGCGATAACAAATTGGAACTTTGTGAGAATAAGGTTCAATTTTTTCAATTAAATTTTCTTTTTCTAAATCTTTAATGATTTCTTCTCTAGCTTTCTCAACTTTCATTCCTTGGTATTTTTCTGGTGCTGAAGCGCAAATTCTGCCTTGATCATCAATTATTTTTGGAATTTGAGAGATGTCTTTGAAATGATCAAGATAGATTTCATAATCTAAAGGATCATGAGCCGGGGTGATTTTTACCGCGCCAGTTCCAAATTCAATTGAAACGCGAGGGTCACTGATAATTGGAATTTCTCTTTTTACTAAAGGTAAAATTAATTTTTCTCCAATAATTTTTTGATATCTTTTATCTTTGGGATTAACCGCGACAGCAAGATCGGCAAGCATGGTCTCCGGGCGAGTCGTTGCCACCACCAAATATTTTTGAGGCTGATTTTTGAAAGGATAGCGAAGATAGTAAAGATAACTTTTTTCTTCTTGATATTCTAGCTCAAGGTCAGAAAGAGAAGTTTGACATCTGGGACACCAATTAACAATTCTTTTTCCCAAAAAAACCCAGCCTTTGTTCCAGAGATGAGCAAAAGCTTCTTTCACTGCCAAGCTATAATCTTTGTCCATAGTAAAGCGAGTTTTTTTCCAGTCACAGCTTGCTCCAAGTCTTTTAAGCTGCTTTAAAATGACATTACCATATTTTCTTTTCCATTCCCAAACTCTTTCCAAAAATTTTTCTTTTCCTAAATCAAACCTTGTTTTTCCTTCTTTTTTTAATTCTTTCTCTACTACATTTTGAGTTGCAATGCCGGCATGATCAGTGCCCGGAAGCCATAAGGTTTTATAACCTTTCATTCTTTTGTATCGAATGAGAATATCAGAAATGCAGGCATTTAAAGCATGCCCTAAATGAAGTGAACCAGTAACATTTGGGGGTGGAAGAAAAATTAAAAATTTCTTTTTGGATTTAATTTTTTCAGGCGAAAAATAACCGCTTTTTTCCCAAAGCCGATAAATTTTTTCTTCAAAGCGCTGAGGCTGGTAAGGTTTTAAAAAGACTCTGGAAAGCTTAATCATTTTTTTAAGAAAATTTTATCGGAAAAAAGTTTTTTTTCAATAAATAAAAATTTGATTTTTATTTAAAAAGTTCTTAAAATTTTTGGTGATGAAAAAGAAAGTTAAAGTTTATACCACTCCCACTTGTCCTCACTGTTTGATGGTTAAGGAGTTTCTTAAAGAAAAAGGAGTTGAATTTGAAGAAATTGATTTATCTTTAGAAGAAAATCAAAAAAGATTTTTTGAAGAAGTTTTCCCAAAAAGCCAAAGCTTGGGGGTGCCTCAAATTGAAATTGATGGCAAAATTATTGTTGGCTTTGATAAAGAAGAAATTTTAAAAACTTTAGGTCTTGAAAAATAAAATGGTTTCTCTTTCCCATTTAAAAAAAGAAGATCCAAAACTTTATCAGTTAATCAAAAAGGAAATTAAAAGGCAAAAGGAAAGCTTGGATTTAATTCCTTCAGAAGCTTTGGTGCCGCTTTCGGTGCTTGAAGCTTTAGCGACACCGCTAACCAATAAATATTCTGAAGGCTATCCTGGTGCCCGTTACTATCCGGGAAATAAAATTATTGATGAAATTGAAATTTTAGCTCAAACAAGGACTAAAAAAGCTTTTAATTTAGATGATAAATGGCAAGTAAATGTTCAACCTTATTCTGGTTCACCAGCAAATATTGCGGTTTATTTAGCTTTGCTTAATCCAGGCGATGTTTTGCTTGGTCCAGCACTCTCTTCTGGTGGGCATCTTACCCATGGCTCACCAGTTAACTTCTCCGGAAAATTTTATCAAACCATTTTTTATGAAGTTGATCCAAAAACCGAAAGATTTAATTATCAAAAAATTGAGGAGCTAGCAAAAATTTTTTGCCCCAAAATCATTGTTTCTGGAACTACGGCTTATCCTCGAAAAATTGATTTTGAAAAAATTGGAAAAATTGCCAGAAGCGTTGGTGCCTATCATTTGGCTGATATCTCTCATATTGCTGGACTGATTATTGCCAAAAAACATCCTTCTCCTTTTAAATTTGCTGATGTGGTCACTACTACCACTCATAAAACTTTAAATGGACCGCGAGCCGCGGTGATTTTTTCCCGAAAAGAAATTTCTCAAAAAATTGATAAAGCGGTTTTTCCTGGACTTCAAGGCGGACCTCATCAAAACACTATTGCTGCCATTGCTCTGACTTTTAAAATTGCCAGTTCAAAAAAATTTAAAAAAATTCAAGAGCAAATTGTAAAAAACGCTCAAGTTTTAGCAAGAGAATTGAAAAAATATAAATTTCATTTGGTCAGCGGTGGCACTGATAATCATCTTATTTTAATTGACCTTAAAAACAAAAATATTTCTGGAAAAGAAGCCGAAAAAATTTTGGAAGAAGCTGGAATTTTGGCAAATCGAAACTCGGTGCCAGGAGATAAAAAACCTTTTTCCCCTTCAGGCATTCGCTTGGGTACACCTTCGGTAACTTTTCGAGGTTTAAAAGAAAAAGAAATGATAAAAATTGCTCGCTTTATTTATGAGTTAATTGATAAAAAAGAAAAACCTCAAAAGATAAGAAAAAAAGTTCTTTTACTTTGCAAAAAGTTTCCCTTGAAATATAATTAATTTTATGAAGAAAAAGGAGCAAGTTAGCTATGCGCTTTTTCTTGCTTTTCAACTTGGCTTTTTAATTGTTGTTCCTTTAATTGGCTTTTTGTTTTTAGGAATTTTTTTAGATAAAAAATTTAATTCCTCCCCAATTTTTCTTTTGGTTTCCATTTTCCTCTCTTTTATCTTTATTTTCTTTGAAATTCGTCATTTTCTTTTGCCAATTATTCGAAAATAATCTATGATCAAAATTTCTCTTGAGCCAGAATATGTAATGAAAATCGGAAATTTTTCAATCTCCAATACTTTAATTTGTAGTTGGATTACTATTTTGATTTTAGTTTTTTTAACCTTTCTTGTAAGAAAAAGTTTTAAAAAAATTCCCAAAGCCAAAAGTCTACAAAATCTTTTTGAAGCTTTAATTGAAAAAATTTTAAATTACATTGAAACCGTTGCTGGCTCGCGCAGTCTTGCTCAAGAAGTTTTTCCTTTAATTGCGACTTTTTTTATCTATATCGTCTCTGAAAACCTTTTAGCGCTTTTGCCGGGCTTTTTAGGAGCTTTGAAGATAGAAACTCCAGAAGGCACTTTTCCTCTTCTTAAAAGTCCGAATGCTGATCTTAATTCTACTTTAGCCTTGGCTTTAATTTCGGTTTTTTCAATTCAATATTTTGGAATTAAAACTTTGGGCTTTAAAAGATATCTCAAAAGATTTTTCAATTTTGCCAGTCCTTTAAAATGGATTATTGGAATTTTTGAGCTTTTAAGTGATCTTACTAAAATTCTTTCCCTTTCACTTCGACTGTTTGGAAATGTTTTAGCTGGAGAGGTTCTTCTTTTAACTGTAGCTTTTTTTCTGCCTTATTTTCTTCCCTTGCCTTTTATGATTTTGGAAATTTTTGTTGGCATCATTCAAGCTTTTATTTTTGCCACCCTTTCTTTAGTTTTCATTAAAAGCGCCCAAATGGAATTTTAAAGGTCGTAAAAATTTTTTAAAAAATTTATGATTCATCCTTCGGCTCTGGTAATGGGACTTGGAACCTTAGGTCCGGCAATCGCCATTGGCTTGATTGGTTATGCCGCTTGCAAAGGAATTGCTCGAAATCCTGAAGCCGCCAGTTCAATTCAAACGATGGCAATTGTTGCCATTGCTTTTGCAGAAGCAATTGCCATTTACGCTTTAGTGGTGGCATTAATTCTTAAATTTATAAGCTAAAAATTTTATGGAGTTTTTAGGAAAAATCGGCATTGATTTTAAAATTTTGATTGCCCAGATCATTAATTTTCTGGTACTTTTATGGTTTTTAAAAAAATTTTTGTATCAGCCAATAATTAAAAACTTGGAAGAAAGAGCTAAAAAAGCTCAAGAAATTGAGGAAAAAGAAAAAGAAATTCAAAGAAAGATAAAGGAAATGGAAAGAAAAGAAGAAGAAATCATTGAAAGGGCAAAACAAAAAGCTCAAGAAATTATTGAAGAAGGAGAAGAAATCTCAATCAAGGAAAGAGAAAGGATTTTAAGAAGAGCTGAAGAAGAAATGAAAAAGATTTTAAAAGAAGCTAGAGAAAAAGCAGAAATTGAAGTTGAAAAAATGAAACAAAAAGAAAAAGAAGAAATTTTAAAGAAAGCCAAAGAAATCGTGAAAAAAGCTCTTTCAGAAAGTTTTACTTTAAAACTTCATCAAAAATATTTTGAAGAGGTTTTTCAAGAAATTGAAAAATTGGATTTGGAAAAAATAAGAAAAGAAATTGTGGAGGTAACCGTAATTTCAGCTTTTCCTTTGAAAAAAGAAGAAGAAAAAAGGCTTTCAGAGTTTTTCTTTAAAAAATTAGAAAATCCGGCTTTCAATCAAAAAGTTGACCCTTCTTTAATTGCCGGCATTGAAATTTATCTTAACGGATTTTCCATTAAAGCCTCACTTAAAGAAAAAATTGAAAAAGCTATCTATGAGTGAAAAAGTTTATTTTGAAGAAATAGGAAAAGTAGTAAAAGTTTCTGGACCTTTGATAAAAATTGAAGGTCTTCCAACAGTAAAAATGGAAGAAGTGGTAAAAATTGGAGATAGAAAGGCTATTATTTTTCAGTTTGATTCAGAGTTTGCGATTAGTCCCAGTTCTAACAAAACCATTGATGTTGCTTATGCCTTGGCTTTGGATAATCCTGAAGGAATAAAAGCAGGAGAAAAAGTAGAAAGAACCGGTGAAGTTTTGAAAATTCCGGTGGGAGAGAAGTTTTTAGGAAAAGTAATTAATCCTCTGGGAGAAGATTATGATACTAAAATTTTGATTGAAGGAGAAGAATTTCGAAGCATTGAAAGAGAAGCACCTAAGATTATGGAAAGAGAAAGAGTTTCTCAACCTCTTGAAACCGGGATTAAAATCATTGACGCTTTATTTCCAATTGGTCGAGGTCAAAGAGAATTAATTCTTGGTGATCGAAAAACTGGAAAAACAACTATTGCTTTAGATACGATTGTCAATCAAAAAGATGTTATCTGTATTTATACTTCAATTGGACAAAGAAAAGCTGAAATTGTTCAAATTATTAAATTTCTTTCTGAAAAAGGAGCGCTTGATTATACCACTTTGGTGGTAGCTTCTTCTTCGGATTCGGTGGTGCTTCAATATTTAGCTCCATTTTCTGCAATGACTTTAGGAGAATATTTTCGGGATAAGGGAAAAGATGTTTTAATTGTTTTTGATGACTTAACCAAACATGCCTGGGCGTGGCGAGAAATTTCTCTTCTTTTAGAAAGACCTCCAGGAAGAGAGAGCTATCCTGGGGATATTTTCTATCTTCATTCTCGGCTTTTAGAAAGAGCTGCAAAGATTAAAAAAGAACTTGGTGGAGGCTCAATTACGGCTCTGCCAATTTGTCAAACTAAAGAAGGAGATATTTCTGAATATATCCCAACTAATCTTATCTCTATTACCGATGGTCAGCTTTATCTTGAAAGTGATCTTTTTCAAAAAGGATTTAAACCAGCAATTAATATTGGACTTTCAGTTTCCCGAATTGGAGCTCAGGCCCAAAAAAAATATCTCTCTCAAGCAACCGCGGGTTTAAAACTTCTACTTTCCCAGCATCAAGAACTTAAAAAATTGCTTGAGCTGGAAACCAAGCTTTCAGAAAAATCTCAAAAAATTTATAAAAGAGGTGAGCTTTTACTTGAAATTTTTAAACAGGAAAAAGGAGAATTAGTTGACAGTATCTCCCAAAGCATCATTTACAGCGCGGTTTTGGAAGGCTTTTTGGATGATCTTCCTTTAGAAAAAGTAAAAGAATTTGAAAAAAATTTTTATCGATTTTTGGAAGATCTTCACCCAGAATTTAAAAAAGAAATTGAGCAAAAAGGTTGGAATCTAGAAAATAAAAAGAAATTAAAAAATTTGATCGAAGAGTTTAAAAATTTAGAATAAATTTATGGCAAAAAAATATCTTGCTTTAAAAAAAGAGCTTTTAAAAATTAAGGATTTAAAAGAAACCATCAAAGCTTTGGAGAAAATTTCAGCCGCAAATATTCACTTTCTCAAAATCACTTCTCAGCAGATGGAAGAGTATGAAAAAGAATTAAAAAGCCTTCTTTCAAATTTAAAAACCAAAGCTTTATCTCATCCTCTTTTTAAAGAAAAGAAGGTTAAAGAAAAATTAAAAGTGCTTTTGATGCCCAAAAAAGGGCTTTGTGGCTCTCTCTTAAACCAGCTGGCTGATTTTTTTGAAAAAGATTTAGATAAAAATAATAAAGTTTTAGTTGTGGGAGAGCAAGGAAAAAAGCTTTTAAAAGAAAGGAAAATAAAAATTGATTTTTTCTTCTCTGGCTTTGAAGAAATTCCAAAAGAAAGCGAGGTAAGAAAAATTAAAAAATTTATCCTTTTTCAGTTTTTGAAAAAGAAAGTTTCTGAAGTGATAATCTATTATCCTAAATTTGAAACTTTTGTGATTCAGAGACCGGCAAAATTCATTTTTCTTCCTATTGGAAGGGAAAAATTTGAAAAAGAAATTAAAGAAAGTTTTGATTTAGCTGATCCAATTTTTGAGCCAAATTTGAAAAAAGTTTTGGATTATCTTTTAAAAGAATATTTGGGAGTGGTTTTTTATCAAAAAATTTTGGAAACCAAGCTTTCAGAGCTTTCAGCCCGGACTTTTACTTTAGAAAAAGCAGGGCAAAAAACAGATGATTTAATCAAAAATCTTTCCTATCAATATCTTCGAGAAAAAAGAGAAGCGGTCACCAAAAGTTTGAATGATCTTTTTTCTCATCGGATGATAAAAAAGAAATGAAAAAAGAAACTTTTAAAGGAAAAGTAATAAAAGTTTTGGGACCAATTGTGAGCGTTGAATTTGAAGAAGGAAAACTTCCTCCCCTTTTTCATCTTTTAAAAGTTGAAGGAGTAGAAACTCTTTTAGAAGTTGAAGAATATGAAAGTGAAAGTGTCGCTCGGTGTTTAGCTTTAGGTTTAACTCAAGGAATTAGCCGAGGAGCATTATGCGAAGATTTAGGAGAGACAATTAGCGTGCCTGAAGGAGAAAAAGTTTTAGGAAGAATTATTGATACTTTGGGAAAAAGCCTTGATCAAAAAGGAGAAATTGAAGCAAAAAGAATTTCAATCTTTACCTTGCCTCCTCCTTTAAGCCAGCAAAAAAGTCAACTTGAAATTTTGGAAACCGGAATTAAAGTGATTGATCTAATCACCCCTTTTTTGAAAGGAGGAAAAATTGGGCTTTTTGGAGGAGCTGGAGTTGGAAAAACCGTTCTTTTAACTGAGCTTATCCACAACACCTCCTTTAAAGAAAAAACTTATTCGGTTTTCATTGGCGCTGGAGAAAGAACCCGTGAGGCTCAGGAGCTTTATGAGACTCTTTTAAAACATGATGTCTTGAAGAATACTGCTTTAATTTTGGGAGAGATGAAAGAAAGCCCAGGAATAAGGTTTCGGGTCGCTTTTTCAGGAATTAGAGTGGCTGAAAGTTTAAGAGATAAAGGATATGATGTGATGCTTTTTATTGACAATATTTATCGATTTTTGATGGCAGGAATGGAAAGAGCCGCAGTTTTAGGAAAAATGCCTTCTGAGCTTGGCTATCAAGCAAATCTAGCTGAAGAAATTGGAGAGCTTCAAGATCGAATTGTTTCTACTGAGAAAGGAAATATTACTTCGGTTCAAGCGATTTATGTACCGGCTGATGATTTCACTGATCCGGCAATCGTGGCAACTTTTCCTCATTTAGATTCAATTGTCATTCTTTCTCGAGAAGAAGCGGCTAAAGGAAATTATCCCGCTTTAGACATTTTAGCCTCTTCTTCTTCCGTCCTTGACCCAGAAATTGTTGGAAAAAGACACTATGAAATTGCCATGGCGGTAAAAAGTCATCTTCAAAGATATAAAGAACTTCAACATATTATCTCAATTCTTGGAATTGAAGAACTTTCTTTAAAAGATCGAATTATTGCCAAAAGAGCTGAAAGATTAAGAAAATTTTTAACCCAGCCACTTTTTGTCAGTGAAGAATTTAGTGGAAAGAAAGGAGTTTATGTGCCTTTAGAAAAAACTTTGGAAGGATGTGAAAGAATTTTAAATGGTGAATTTGATGAAGTTGACCCTCAAGAGCTTTATATGAGAGGTGAAATTTAAAAGAAAAAAGGGGCTTTGAAAGCCCCTGAAAGATTTTTAAGGAAGAATTTTTTCTAGTTTTTCTATCACCTCTTGAACTTCTTTTTTCTTATAAAGATACACAAAAGGAATAAAAAGGGAAATCTTCTTCGGCACGTGGGCGATCGCTGGAAGAGGTTGATTTAAGTGGTTAAGGTAGAAGATGAAGCCAATCACATATAATATAAAAAGAAAAGAAGCAATACATCCTGCAAAAAATAAACTTGAATAAATAAATGAATAAACCTTCCTCATTTTTTCCTCCTTTCCTTTTATTTTTTAATCTGCCATTTAATTTTTACCAAAAAATCTTTAGAATGTCAAGATTAAGCGACAATAATCACAAATTCGCCTTTGATTTTTTCTTTTTTTAATTTTTCTAAAACATCGCTTATGCTTCCCTCAATTTTTTTCTCAAAAATTTTGGTAAGTTCTTTAAAGACAATTACTTTTCTCCATTTACCGGTTTTGGCTGAAAGCTGTTTGAGTTCTTCTAAAGTTTTTAGGATTCGATGGGGGCTTTCATAAAACACTACCGGATATTTTTCCTCTAAAATTCTTTTTAAAAATTTTTGTCGTTTTTTCTTTTTCGGAGGAAAACCTAAAAACAAAAAACGGTCACCATAAACCCCAGAAGCAGAAAGAGCCGCAATTAAAGCGCAGGGTCCAGGAATAGGAATCACTTTTAAATCTTTTATCTTTTTTTGAGCTTCTAAAATAAGCTTTGGAGCTGGATCACAAATTCCGGGAGTGCCTGCTTCAGAAATGAGAGCAATTTTTTTTCCTTGTTTTAAAAGTTCAATGATTTTTTCAATCTTTTTTTGAGAAGAATGTTGATGATAAGAGATAACTGGTTTTTTGATTTCATAATGATTTAAAAGAATTTTAGCTTTTCGGGTATCTTCAGCCAAAATTAAATCAACTTCTTTTAAAACTTCAAGCGCTCTTAAAGTGATATCTTTTAAATTTCCAATTGGTGTGGCAACGATGTAGAGCATGATAGAAAAAGAAATACGGTGGAAATACGGTAGAAATTCGTAGAAATACGATTGTATTTCAATCGTATTTCCATTGTATTTCCATCGTATATCTAAGAAAATCGCTAATTTCGGTAAACATCTTTTCTGTGACCAATAGCAAAAAATATTGCCTCATCGTCTCTAAAATAAAAAAGCACTCTGTAAGATCGAGTGATTCGGAAAGAATATACTCCAGGCAATTCTTTTATTCTTTTGGTATGCAATCTAGGATCAAGCCAATTTTTCTTAAATATAGATTTTTGCCTCTGAAATAATTTTTTTATTCGCTTAGGTAATTTTTCCAATTCCTTTCTGAAATCCTTAGTTTCTAAAATAATCATTACTCTTTAGGAGGATAAGTTCTAATTGCTTTTAGATAGGAATTTTTAATTTGAGAGGAATTTTTGTAATCTTTTAAACTTTCTTCAGGAATAATAACTAGAAGCTTTTTGAGATAAGCATTGGTCTTTTTCAATTCCTCCAAAATAGATTTAAAAATCTCTTTTTGTTTTTTACCAGTTGTTTGATTAGCCATATTTTCTTGCAAGTAGAATTATATTCAAAAAACTTTTTAAAGTAAAGATATAGAATTGAAATACGGTGGAAATACAGTTGAAATTCATAGAAATACAATTGTATTTCAATCGTATTTCCACTGTATTTCCATCGTATATCTACTTTTCAGCAAAATATTTAAGGTAAAAACCAACAATAGCAAAGGCGATGGCGACATTTAAAGATTCTTTTTTTCCTTTCATTGGGATTTTTAAAATTAAATCACATCTTTTTAAAATCTTTTTTGAAAGACCTTTAACTTCATTTCCTAAAACCAAAGCGATTTTAAGATTTTTTGCTTTGGATTTTTTGATTTTAAATTCATAAAAAGGAAGGGCTGATTTTACATTTTCAAGAGCAATAATAAAAAATTTTTCTTTTTTTAATTTTTCCAAAAGGCGCCAAGTGGCTGAAACTTTTTGCCAGCTAACACTTTCAATTGCTCCCAAAGCAGTTTTTTGAATTTTTTCAAAATTAGTTTTAGGGTCAGGAGTGATGCCGCAAAGATAAAGACAATCTACTTTTAGGGCATCAGAAGTTCTAAAAATTGAGCCCACATTAAAGCAGCTTCTTAAATTGTCACAGACAACAACAAATTTTTTCATACTTTAAATCAAAGAGGCACCAATAATTTTATCACCCTCATCAAGTTTCATTAATCTCACGCCACTGGCTTGGCGAGAAAGAGTGGGAATTTCTTTTAAAGGAATTCTAATCATCAAACCCTTTTGAGAAATTAAAAGAAGCTCTTTTTCTAAATCTTTAACTTTTAAAAGACAAGAAAGTTTTCCGGTTTTTTTGGTCACTTTCAAAAGCCGAATGCCTTTGCCACCTCTTTTTTGAAGCCGAAGCTCTTTTATTTTTACCAGTTTCCCATAGCCATTTTCGGTGATGACTAAAATTTTTCCTTTTTGTTTTTCTTCTTTTTCAATTGAAAGAAGAGAAGTTGCTTTTTCTTCTCCTTTAAGCTTTATTGCCAAAACTCCAGAAGCGGCTCGCCCCATCTCTCTTAAATCTTTCTCTTTAAAAAGAATTGAATTTCCTGAAGAAGAAGCAACAAGAATCTCATCATCTTTTTGAGAAAAATCAACTGCCACTAAAGCATCATCTTTTTGAAGTTTAATGGCTAAAATACCATTTTTTCTGATATTCGCAAATTCTTCAATTTTGGTTTTTTTGGCAAAACCTTTTTCGGTGAGAAAAACGAGGTGAGTTTTTTGAAAATAAGGCGGAAGATTTTTAATAGAAAAAATTTTCTCATCTTTTGAGATTTCAAGAAAATTAAAAATTGATTTTCCAGGTGAAGTTCGAGAAGAAGGAGGAATTTGATAAGCTTTAAGCTGATAAACTTTTCCTTTGTCAGTGAAAAAGAAAAGATTGTCAGTGCTCTCTCCAAATAAAGCTAACTTTAAAAAGTCATCTTTTTTCTGAAAACCAATAATTCCTTTACCACCTCTTTTTTGAAGTTTTAAAAGCGAAGGAGAAATTCTTTTGATATAGTTTTGATTTGAAAGGAGAATAATGACTGGCTCTTTTTGGATTAAATCTTCTTCTTTAAAGGTTTCAATTTCCTCGCTTTCGATTTTGGTTCTTCTTTTATCAGCAAATTTTTCTTTTAGTTTTAAAAGTTCTTCTTTGATGACTTCAAAAATCTTTTTCTCTGAGGAAAGAATTTCTTTAAGGTATTTTTCAAACTTTCTTTTTTCTTTAAGCTCTTTTTCAATTTTTTCTTTTTCAAGTTTGACTAAATTTTGAAGCTTGATTTCAAGAATAGCTTTGGCTTGAATTTCGCTAATTTTTAAAAACTTCTGGAGTCTTTCTTTAGCTTCCTGATAAGTTTTTGATTTCTTAATTAAAGCGATTACCTCATCAATTTTGGCTAAAGCTTTAACAAGCCCTTCCAAAATATGGATTCTTTCTTGAGTTTTTCTTAAAAGATATTGGGAGCGGCGAGTAACAACTTCTTTTCGATGGGAAAGATAGTGGGTTAAAATTTCTTTTAAGGAAAGAAGTTGAGGCTGAATCCCATCAACCAAAGCAACCATGTTAAAATGATAAGCTTTTTGAAGATCAGTGTATTCATAAAGACAATTTAAAACTTTTCTTGGAGAAACATTTGGTTTTAATTCAATTACGATCCGGATTCCTTCTTTATCAGATTCATCTCGAATTGCTTTAATTCCTTCAATTTTTTTTGCCTCAGCTAAAGTGGCGATTTTTTTAATAAGATCAGCCTTGTTGACCTGATAAGGAATTTCTTTGATGACAATCATGGTCTTTTTAGGAGTTTCTTCAATTTCAGCTTTGCCTCTTAAAATCACGGCGCCCCGGCCAGTTTGATAAGCTTCTTTTAAGCCTGAGCCAGTAAAAAGAATACCTCCGGTGGGAAAATCAGGACCTTTGATAAATTTCAAAATTTCTTCTAAAGAAGCTTCGGGATGATCAATTAAATAAACCAAACCATCAATCACCTCTCCTAAATTATGAGGCGGGATGTTGGTTGCCATTCCAACGGCAATCCCCATGGAACCATTTAAAAGAAGATTAGGAAGAGCGGCTGGCAAAACCTTGGGTTCTTTTCGGCTTCGATCATAGTTATCAGTAAAATCAACTGTTTCTTTTTCGATATCTTCTAGAAGGGGCACCGCAACTGGAGCGAGTCGGCACTCGGTATAACGCTGGGCAGCTGGAGGATCACCATCGATACTTCCCCAGTTTCCTTGACCTTCAACTAAAGGATATCTTAAAGAAAAATCTTGAGCCATCCGAGCTAAAGCTTCATAAACCGGAGCATCACCGTGAGGATGATAGCGAGCTAAAGTAGAACCAACCACGCTGGCTGATTTCTTAAATTTTGCTTGAGGCGTCAGCCCTTCCTCCCACATGGTCCAAAGAATTCGGCGCTGAACTGGCTTTAGACCATCCCGAACATCAGGCAGGGCTCGGGAAACAATCACCGACATTGCATAGTCAAGATAAGATTCTTCCATTTCCTCTTCAATTTTTTTGGGAATAATTTTTCCCATTATTTTTCAATTTCAAATTCTTGACCCGATTTAAGAAGATTTTCTAATTCTTTTAAGGCTTCTTTTAGCTGGGAAAGATTTTCTTTTAAAGGTTTTTCTTCTGAAACTTTTTCTTTTTCCAAAGTAAATTCCCGGGAGATCTTTTTAATCCGAGAAGAAAAAAGATAGCTCCAAAGCCAAACCGTTAAAAAAATTCCCAAAATTCCAAAAAAAATAATAAGAGATTTTTTTTGAATTTTCATCTCTTTAAATTTTTCCCATCTCTTTAAGCCAGATGACCTTCATTTGTTTTTCAGAAAGATCTTTTTTCTTTAAAGAAAGTTTCTCTTCTTGAGTTGGCTTAACTCCTTTTTCTTTAAAAAATTCCTCAGGTTTTTTTAGCTCTTGAATCTTCAAAGAAGGAAGCCAATAATGCATTGGAATAATAATTTTTGGCTCAAGCTGATGGATAATTTTTTTGGCTTCTTTTGGTCCAATGGTATAAACTCCCCCAACCGGAATCATCAAAACATCAACTTCTCCAATCAAAGAAACTTGCTCTTCTGAAAGCTGACTTTGACCAAGATCACCTAAATGACAAACCCAGATATCTTCAATTAAAATGTTAAAGATGGTGTTTAATCCTCTTTCTTTTCCTTCACTTTCATCATGAAAACTTTTGATTCCTTTAATAAAAATTCCATCAATCTCATATTCGCCTGGAAGATCAATAATTTTAAAATCTCCTTTTAAATTTTGATAAGCGCAGTGATCCCAATGATGATGAGAAATGGTCACAATATCGCAACTAATTTTTGGAGGCTTTAAGCCAATTTCTTTTGGATAAGGATCAGTCACTAAAACTTTATTTTTTCCTGAAATTTTAAAACAACTATGCCCAAAAAACTGAATCGTCATACTCTCTAATTATAATTTTTCTTGAAAGAAAATTCAATCTATCAAAGAAATTAATCTTGGTTTTAGCTCTGGGATAATTTTTCGATAAAAAGAAGGTAAAAATTTCGCCAGATCAAGATAAATCTTTTTTTCAGGATAATTTTTGATCTTTTCCAAAAAAAGCTTTTTGTTGAATTTTAAATTTACCATTTTTAATTTTTTCTTTAAAAGCTTTTCGTCAATTAAAACTCCCTTATCTAGAAGATACCATAAATCAAAAAGATCTCTTCCTCTTGCTCTTTTAAGAAAGGCTCTAATTTTTTCGGCTAAAATTTCCTCTTCTCTTTGACAGGAAACCAAGGGAAAAAAACTGATTGGAAATTTGGTTTTTAAAGAAAGAAGATTTGGTTTAAGAAAAGTTTTTTCCAGAGAAAAATCTAATCTGATGGATTGAGGAAATTTTAAAAAATCGGTTTTATATCTCAGTTTAAATCTTAAGGAAGTTTTGCCTCGATAAACAAAAATCAATTTTAAGTTAGGAATTTCAATTTGAAATTTTTTCATTGTTTTCTCAACAAGATCTTTAATTTTTTCTTCAGAAAGAGTAGTTGAAAAATCTAAATCTTCAGAGAAACGCGGTGAATGGTAAAATAAATGAAGACAAGTTCCTCCTTTAAAGCAAATTTTTTCTGAAAGTTTTTCTTGATAAAGGTAGTTTAAAAATAGGATTTGAAGATATTCCCGAAAAACGGTGAATTTATCGATTTTAAAATCTTGAGAAAGTTTTTCTAATTGAGCTAAACTGATCATGGTTTTAAAAATTGTTTTAATTTTTCTTCTCCGGTTTGCTTAAGAAGGGAAAAAAATTTGGATTTGTTAATCAAACTTAAATCAAAATCTTCTTTTTCAAAGTTTCTCAATCCTTTGGCACAGAAATAAAGATAATCAAAAAGAGCTTTTTCTTTAGAGGCAATAAGAAATTTACCTTTCTTTTCATAACCAAAGAAAAACTCTGGTTTGATGTGAGCATAAGAAAATTCCTTGCCTAAAGTTTTAATAGTCTTGGTCTTTTTTGGAGTCACCGAAGTAATTTGATAAGGGAATTGAGCGATAATTCCATAAAAAGATAAAGCTGATTCTAAAGAAATGTAGGAAGGGAAATATAAAAAATTGGCGATTTCAAAATCATTAGTTTCTGAAAAAACAAAAAGATATTTCTTTTTGGTCAGCTTTTTTAAAATTCCTTTTTTAGTTAATCTTTCCAGAATTTTTGAAGCGGTATTTTCTTTTTTAATTTCAAAAAGTTTTTTAAAATCCGAAAAAGTAAAAAAGGAAATTTCTTTTTCCTTTAATCTTTTAATAATCTCGGTTTGAGATAACATTTCCTTCATCAGTACAATTTTATACAGATTCGGTCATCGTGTCAAATAAAGTCTTTAAAACTTCACTTTTGAAAAATTTTTCATTTCTTTAAATTAATTCAATTTTTAAATCTTTGGCAGTTTTTATTTTTTTATCT
>Ga0190363_1001163_pt1 | contig 15626 bp, 16 predicted proteins | sample 48721867_MG_FD_161272 | JGI IMG/M metagenome (GOLD analysis project Ga0190363, IMG submission 161272) | Hydrothermal vent microbial mat bacterial communities from Southern Trench, Guaymas Basin, Mexico - 4872-18-6-7_MG | ecosystem: Environmental > Aquatic > Marine > Hydrothermal vents >... | reverse complement strand
CGCCTGACCTCTTCCTCACCTTTTCCCACCACCTTTAATTGTTTTTGGAGTTTTTCAATTCTTTATAAACTTTTTTCGGGAAATCGGCGTAAAAACTCATATCTTAGAAGTGTTTTGAGCCGTTGAGTAAATGGTGGTGGGAAGATGATCCCGCCGATGCTCAGGGACGCGACGATCTTCTCATGCCTCCTAGCCCTACTAAGCACGGGCCTAACCCTAACCTACATGACTACAAAGGTCCCTAACTTCGCCCACGGGAGCTTCGCCGCTATGACAACCTATATAACCCTAATCTTGGTTAAGATCTTAAAAACAAATCCATACTTCTCGATCGGTTTGGGGTTTATTCTAGGAGCGGTCCTAGCCCTAATCCTCTACCAAGTAATTCTTAAGCCTCTCCTAGATCGAGGAGCATCCTATATAGTCTTGATGATAGCGACTATAGGCTACGACATGATCCTATACTCCCTGATAAATATACTCGCGGATTATCTCAATAGAACCTATAAGATCTCGACTAGACTCTATATCCTCAAATCCTATGACTTTAGAATCTTCAATCAACCATGCATCTTTATAGTTGCTCCCGTGATGGCAGTCCTAGTGATAACCTCACTCTATCTCTTGCTCACGAGAACTAAGTTTGGGATAGCTATGAGGGCGGCGATAGAGAATCCAGCCCTAGCCGGGGTCGTCGGGATAAACGTCAACCTAACCTATGCAGTCTCATGGCTTATAGCCGGTGGATTGGCTGGGATGGCTGGAGCCTTGCTCCCACTCCAACTTATATGTAATCCGGATATTGGGGCGAGGCTTATCGTGAGCGTGTTCGCGGCGAGCATAGTCGGCGGGCTGACGAACATCTATGGAGCATTCCTTGGAGGAATCTTGATCGGGATGGCCGAGGTTCTAGGAACGGGATATCTTTCGCTCACAGTTGGAACCTGGATAGCGCCATATCGTCCAATAATCCCCCTAACCATAATGGCGATAACCCTCCTCTTCGCCCCAAGGGGTCTAACCGGAATTAGTTTTAGATTCTTGAGGAGGTTTAGGGAATGATATCGCTCGCCCTAACCTTCATAATAGACCTACTCGCGCTCCTCGGAATATTCATAATAATCTCCCTAAGCCTAAACATAGAGTTCGGATACGCCGGAATCCCGAACTTCGGGAAACTCTTGGCCGTGGCGGGTGGAGCATTCTTCATAGGAGCTGTTCCGGGAAGGGTTCTCGCATATATCTATGGGTTGCTCGGGAAATATGATTACATAGATGAGAACGTGAAGGTGATGTATGTTCTCGGAAAGATTCTTGGAGCAAATCCACTCATGTCCATGGCCATGCTCATAGTCTCCCTCATCTTAGCGGCCGCGGTCGGCGCGATCCTAGGGTTCATAGCATCCTATCCAGCGATCAGGCTTAGAGAGGATTATCTCGCGATAACCCTCCTAGCGATGGCGGAGATCCTTAGGATGATAGGGTACAATTATAGGGATCTGATAGGCGGGACTGTTGGAATATCCGTTCCAGATCCATTTAGATGGATTGGAGGAGAGCTTAGACTCGCCCTCGCCTCATCAGTCATCATGGCCACAGCCATAATCATATTCATCTACGTCGAGCTACTCAGTAGATCTCCGATGGGGAGAACTCTCAGGGCGATGAGGGACAATGAGGCTGTGGCCGAAGCATATGGAAAAGATGTGGTGAGGCTTAGGATGAAGACTCTCATGATAGGGTCTGCTATAGGCGCAATAGGCGGAGCGCTCTACGCGTTCCTCTGCGGAAGCGTGACCGCATTAGGCTATGATAGGGTCTGCTACACCTTCTGGCCTTGGGTCATGGTCGTGATAGGCGGGGCTGCCAACAACTTCGGAACCTTACTTGGAGCAACCCTATTCGTCACCCTCCGAAAGCTCATAATATTCTATAAGAGCGGTCTCCAACCCTTCTTGCCATTCGACGTGGTTTGGTTTGAGTATCTCCTCCTCGGAATAGCCCTAATAATGGTCTTGATCTATAGGCCTGAGGGAATAGTGCCTGAGAAGCCCACCCACACCTTGAGCAAGAAGAGGCTTGAGAAGATTAGGAAATTGGTTGAGGCTAGGGGAGCGTGAACACGATCTTCTCATGACCTGAATAGCGATCTCCCCTCCTAGCCCACATAACCAGAAACCTCTCGCCAAAGATTTCGTAATCTGTCGATGTCTCAACCTCGATTATCCTAGAACCCCTTGGAAGAAACCAGTATACCTCGTAATCGTATTCGGCGACGCCCTCCTCATAGAAGCACTCATAGACGTTTCTCCCGCCGTGGAGGAGCTTTCCGCGAAACTCTATGTAGAATGAGATCGCTGGACTCTCAGCCATTCCTCGGAAATCTAGGTTGATCGTCAAAGCCTCGGCTGAAACCCTCTCACCATTTATCAATATCACCTCCTTTGACAGCAACGAGTTCATGTTCTCGAGGAGCCTATCCATCTCCCTCCTATAGCCGTTCTCATCCTCGAGTAGGCGGTAATAGTATCTCCCGGGATCATAGTAGTCGAAGACCAGTATCTGGCTGAAGACTTCATCCACGCTTAGGGTGAAGAACGCTTGGCCGTGAACAGGCTCAACCTCCTCCATACAACTTGCGAGACACCAAGACAAGTTATATCCATTTACCCCTAGACTTAAAGCATCTTAAGGCATCTCATACATGGGTTGGCCGCCAAGATAGTTGAGAGGACAGACTTGAGGGAGAAGCTGAAGATCTATAGGGATAGAGTTCATGCGGCCAAGATCTTAGCGAACATGATTGAAGACCTCGTCGACGAGGATACATGCTTGGCGGCGATCCCAAATGGCGGAGTTCCAATAGGAGTCAAGATAGCCGAGACATTGGACATCGAGCTAGGCTTAATGATGGTCGCGAGGCTCTTGATCCCATGGGAGATTATGAGGGGATTCGGCGCCCTAAGCTCGGATGGAATACTGGAGATAAACTGGGAGAACGTGAAACGATTCAACATAGCTCAAGAAATCGTCGAGAAGCAGCTTAGATCGGCGAAGAGCAAGATAGATGAGATGTTAAGGAGATTTGGGTCGAAGGCCGCGGAGATATCACGCTACAGGACGATGATCTTAGTTGACGATGGAATAGCGTCTGGATACATCATGCTCACATCGATTAAGAGTATAAGGAGGCGGTGGAAGGGAAGGATTATCGCAGCGGCTCCAACAGGATTCAAGGATGGGATAAACCTGCTAAAGAGTGCCGCGGATATGATCATATGCCCGAACATAAAGTCGACGATACACATTAGAGACGCATACATCAACTTCCCAAAGCTCGGCTACCAGGAGGTCGAGAAAATTTTGAGGGAGTTTAAGGAGAGATCTCCAAGCCTCTTCATCGGCTACATCTGATGAACGATCACTCCGCGAACAATTCTTGAACGGCGCCTTCAAGGTCTTCCACAATTCTTTGAGAGTCCATCGTCTGAAGCTTCCCATCTCTAACGATAATCTTTCCATCAACTATCACATCCCTTACATCCGATCCCGAGGAGCAGTAGGTTATCGCGGTATACGGGTCCCTGACTGGAATATATCTTATCCTCCTCGTATCTATCACCACTATATCCGCCCTCTTCCCAACCTCTATGCTCCCGATCAGGTCTGAGAGGTTGAGAGCCTCGGCGCCTCCCCTCGTGGCCATCCATAGAGCTTGCTTAGCCGGCAAGGCCGTTGGATCCATGTATCTCGTTTTTTGGAGGAGGGTTCCGATCTTGATGTCTTGGAGTAGGTCTAGGCTATTATTGCTTCCAGGCCCATCGGTCCCTATCCCAACCCTGATCCCGAGCTTCAGCATCTCAGCCACCCTAGCGACCCCGGAGGCGAGCTTCATGTTGGAGACTGGATTATAGGCGACGGCCACATTCCTCTCCGAGAGTATCTTCAGGTCCTCGTCGTCTAGGTGGATCGCGTGAGCTATTATGACATCGTCCTTGAAGAATCCCATCTCATCCAAGACCTTCACGGGGCTCTTCCCATGCTTCTCGATGAACTCGTCGACTGGGGCCTTCGCCTCAGCTAGATGGATGTGGATCCCGACTCCAAGCCTATCCGCCTCCTCCCTAACCCTCCTCAAAAACTCTAGGCTACATGAATACTCGGCGTGTGGGCCGAGTCTAGTCCAGATCATCCCCTTCCAGCCATTATATTTCTCGGCGAAGCTCACCCCTCGCTTGAGAGCCTTCCCCCCCTTCTCCTCATCGAATCCCTCGATCATCCCCTCGCATAGAACCCCCCTAATCCCAACCTCGACCGCGGCCTCGGCGACTTGATCCATGTAAAAGTATTGGTCGTTGAAGCATGTTATCCCGGCCAAGGCCATCTCGGCGCAAGCCGCCCTAGTCCCAATCCTCACATGCTCGGGCTTCAACCTCTCCTCAACTGGCCAGACATATTCCTTGAGCCACTTCTCTAGGGGCTGATCCTCGACAGCGTTCCTGAATAGGGTCATGGCCGCGTGGGTGTGGCAGTTGACCAATCCCGGAATCACGACGCATCTACTCGCATCTATCTCGACCTCTCCCCTAACGTCCTCCGATCCAACATACTTTATGACTCCATCATCGACTCCGATGCTTCCAGGTCTGAAGACCCTCATCTCATCATCCATCGTTAAGATTATCCCATTCCTGATGGCTAGCTCAAACCTCTTCATCAAGCATCATGACTTATGGAGAATAAATTAAGCTTTTAGCATGTCGATGAGAGGAGAGGCATGATTCTGAGTCGAAGGCTAAATAGCATCACACGCTTAACTCTATGGAAAATCGCCGTGAACGATGAATACTCGGAGATACCCTGTCCAAGGTGCGGAGCCTATACGAGGATCGATAGGATCTTCTGCCTCCGCTGCCGCCATAGGATAATCCCATTAACCCAATATGATTTAGCCGTTGAAGACTTCATCTATCCCCCGGATAAGGATGGGATCGAGTCCATCAAAGACCTCGAACCCCTCCCCCAGATCATAAAGCATCTCTTGATCGAGAAGAAGCTAGAGCGTCTAAGATCCCAGCTGGCTCCAGGGTCGATTAGGGTTAAGCCTCTCTCAAGCTTAGGCTCGATCATAAGGCGATGTGGGATAATGTTGGGGTTAAGGGTTCTCCCAGAATCCTTCATAATCCAATCAGAGACGCCTCAAGCATTCACTTTTGGAACCGATGAGGAACCCGTGCTCGCAATAAGCTCATCTATGCTCGAGATTATGAATGAGAGGGAGCTTGAGGCCGTCGTAGCCCATGAGCTTGGCCACGTGAAGAGCGGACATCTAGTATATCACACCCTAGCCGAGCTCCTAGTTCGAGGAGCATCACTCTCACTCTCCTTAATGGGCTTAGACTTGGCCGCGGAGCCCCTCAAACTCCTCCTACTCGCATGGCACAGGGACTCCGAGATCTCAGCGGATAGGGCCAGCCTCCTAGTGACCAAGGATCTAGGGGTGATCAAGTCCATGTTCTCCAAGCTCATAAGATATTCTGAGGGAGGCTTTGAGGGAGTCCTAGACTCTATATCGGAGCTGTTCAAGACGCATCCAACCTACCTGAATAGGATTGAGAAGCTTGAAGAATTCTATGATAGCGTTGAGTTTAGGAATGCTAGAGCGAAGATCGAGAGGAGGATTGCATTATTGAACGCGATAAGCCCGATATGTAGATTCTGCGGGGCGAGGAAGCCCTTGCTAAGCCTCTTCTGCCCATCATGTGGGAGGAGTCAGGTTTGAGTCGAGATCGTTTCCTAGATGAACTCCAAGAGCATTCTTAAGAGATTCTTTAATCCCAAAACCCTCCTAGTCTCCCTTAACACATGCTTCAATATCCTCACCCACCCCTCCGAGCTCATCCTAACCCTATCATGATATCCGCATTCACATCTCTCATAGTCGAGTCCCCTGATTATCACGACAGGTATCCCGCGAGCCGTCTGCCTCATCATCAAGGCGGCTGCCGAGCATATCTCATGGACTATCGCGTCGACTCCCCCGAACTTAGGATTATCATATAGGTCTGGCTCGCCGAATCCTCGCTCGATAGGCTCTATCCCATAAGACCCCCTAGCGAAGTCGAGTGAGCCTGTTAAGAAGATCTCCGTATCTGAGATGACGACCGCGACATCCTTGCCGGTCAATTCATTAATTCTATCTCTTATGGCCTTGGCCACTCCGTCTAAGTCTCTGGGAGGTATGGATATCACTCCGGGTGGATGGTTTGAGGAGTCGAGGCCTGCATCACTCCAGAGGCTTCCATCGCGGGTCACTAGGAACATCGTCGGATACTTCTCTAAGCATCGCCTAACATTTTCAGGATTCTTAGAGTATGAGTATAGGGGGATCAGCCCCTCCTCGGCGAGCCTCTTAACGGGAATAGCTGCAACCACGTCGTCGCTCTCCCTCAAGACCAGCTCGATGAACCTTGGATCGCATCCAGCCCTAGACGCGATCTCCATCGCCCTCGTCGACGGCTTCACATCATCGAGCTTAACGAGCAGGCCGAGGGCCTTTGAGACAATCTTGCATGTGATCACTATGATGTCTCCATCCTCTAGCTCCAATCCCTGCTTTCTAGCGGAATCGACTATGACCTGAGCTAGGTCGCATCTCTCCTCGATGAGCGGTAGCTTGACACCATAGATAGTTATAGGCTTATCCATCTAAATCTCACGCCATAAAATTGGTTAGAATGGGAGAATAAAAATCATTTAACGCGGAAATTTTTGAGGATGTGTTTTGGTCAGCCTGCCCGTCGGGTATCATGGCTCAACTTGGACGTTGCTCATCATCCCATCCATAACCATCTCCTCCACATTATTAAGGATGCCTCAAGGATTATGAGTTCCCGAAGTCTTTAATCGTCGATGGGGAGCGCCGGTCTCCAGATGCTTCTGAGGGATCTCCGGAGGCTGTTGATGGAGGATGAGGTTAGGAAGGTTATCGAGGCCAGAATTAAGGAGTTTGAATCGCTTAGAAGTTCCTCAAGGGAGGATCTGTTTAAGGAGCTATGCTTCTGCATCCTAGCCGCGAACTTCAGCGCCGAGAGATCCTTAAGGATCGTTGAGGAAATCGGGGACGATCTTCTAAAGCTCTCTGAAGAAGAGTTGGCCGAGGCTCTTAGAAGGCTTGGCCACAGGTTTCCAAGTTCTAGGGCGAGATACATAGTCCAAGCGAGGAGGAGTTTGGACGAGCTAGTCAAGGTTCTTGAGACGATCGATGATGAGTTTATGGTTAGGGAGTGGTTGGTGAGGAATGTTAAGGGGGTTGGGTATAAGGAGGCGAGCCACTTCCTCAGAAACATAGGGTTCAAGAACCTCTCAATAATAGACTTCCACATAATAGACCTGCTCGCGAGATATGGCTTGATTAAGAGGCCGAGATCCCTGACTCGGAGGAGGTATCTTGAGATAGAGGGGCTTCTCAGGAGGATCTCGGAGAAGCTTGGGATAAGCTTGGCCGAATTGGATCTCTATCTATGGTATATGGAGACTGGGCGGATCTTGAAGTGATTAGAGCTCGATCCCCTCGATCCTTAGAAGCTTCCTCTTGACCTCGACCCCATATCCAAATCCTCCGATACTACCATCCTTTCTAACGACCCTATGGCATGGGATTATCAAGGCTATCGGATTCCTCCTCAAGGCGTTTCCAACGGCTCTCGCCGCCCCCCTCCTACCGATATTCCTCGCAACCCACTCATAGCTCCTCACCTCCCCATACGGTATCTCCCTCACCTTCATCCAAACCCTTAGCTGGAACTCGGTTCCGGTCAAGATGATTGGATAGTCGAGTTCGATTCTCTGGCCTGAGAAGTATCTCTCTAAGAGCTCTATCAAATCCTTGAACTCCCCGATACTTTGATGGATCTCCCCAAATCTCCCCCTAACTCTCTCCACGAAATCCTCGAGGCTTCGGTAAAATCCTAGGTGGATCAGCCCCTCACTCGATCCAACGAACCCCACGACCGCGAATGGAGCAACATAGTAGCCACAGTAGATCTTCAAGCCCTTCAAGATCCATCAATAAGGAAAGAATGATAAAGATTAATATTTCAAGTGAGAAATAGATTCGGCATGCGCGGGCCATACCATATCTTGGCAAAGCCTGAGCAGATCGCGGAGAAGGTGATAGCGGTTGGAGATCCAGCGAGGGTTGAGCACATCTCCTCGATCCTCAAGGACGCTGAACTCGTGAACACGAATAGGGGGTTCCCAGTCTATACGGGAGAGTTCGATGGGGAGGTTGTGACGGTCGCCTGCCATGGAATAGGAGGCCCATCGTCCTCGATAGTCTTCGAGGAGCTTAGGATGCTTGGAGCCGAGATAATCGTCAGGCTTGGGACGGCTGGAGCATTCCTAGAGGAGATGGAGCCCGGGGAGCTCTTGATACCGGACTCAGCCTCATGCTCCTCAACCTATGGAACCCTCTCAACCTATGCGCCAGGAGTCCACCTACCCCTCGCGCCAAACTATGAGGTTATGGAGGCCATAGTTCAAGAGGCTAGGAGGGCTGGATTGAGGTTTAGAGTTGGGGCGGTGGTCTCGAACGACGCCTTCTACGCCGAGGACCCACACTTCGTCGAGAAGTGGAGGGGGTATGGGGTTATAGCGGTCGAGATGGAGTGCGCAGCCCTCTTCGGCCTCGCAAGGCTTAGGGGATTCAAGTCCGCGGCGGTCTTGATAATAAGCAATAACGTCGTCAGAGATACCCCCATGCTCCTAGCGGATCAGCTTAAGGATAGGGTGATGGAGGCGGCGAAGATAATCCTAAACGCATTCAAGAGATTATGAGCTGATAATGTTGAATGCCGAGCCTAGATGAGATCTCTGACCCGTCATCATCCCGATTGGTCAGATGTTCCGACGATCTTCACAGCTCAGCACTAGACAGTATTGTATGGCTGAATATATGTTTACCCTGCGACGATGTTATGCATCGCTATTAGGTCTTTTCTGAAGGGCTTCAGCCTCCTAGGTATCTCGGCCTTTATCGGAGACCTGAGCGATAATCCCCTATCCTTCTTCATCCTCCAGATCCTAGAGTTGAACTCGACTATATCCTCCGTATATTTCGTGTAGGTCGTTCTCCACCTCACGCTCGGAAACTCTTGGACATGTATACTCCTCTTCGAGTATAACCTCCTCCAGATCTCATCGGTTATGAATGGGATTATTGGAGCCGATAGGAGTAGGATCGTCCTCAAGACCTCGTGGAGGGTGAACCAAGCAGCCCTCTGCTCCTCCCGATTAAATCCAGATCCATAAGCCCTAGGCTTACACATCTCGATATAGTGGTCTGCGAAGAGGTTCCAGGTGAAGTCCCTTATCGTGGTCGCTGGGATGAAGAAGTTATAGTCCTTGTAGCCCTCCAAGCATCTCTTAGCCGTTAAGGTGAGCTCGCCCAAGATCCACCTATCGGTTGGGGTTAGCTTAGCCTTCCTAGGCCTTGGAAAGCTTGAGATATATCTGGCGATGTTCCAGAGCTTCGTCAAGAACCTACCGGCGCCCGCTATCCTCTGCTCAGAGATCCTGAAATCTTCTCCGAGGCTCGCCTCCTGAGCGCTCCAAAACCTGAAGATGTCAGCCCCATACTTCTTCAAGATCGGGATCGGGTCTATGACATTCCCCCTACTCTTACTCATCTTAATCCCCCTCTCATCAAGCCCAGTTCCACTAATCCAAACCTCCTTGAATGGAGGCTTACCGGTCAATAGATAGCATCTGAGGATCGTGTAGTAGAGCCAAGTCCTAACGATATCCTTCCCCTGAGGTCTGATTCCCGTTGGGTAGGTTGCCTTGAAGAACTTCTCATCCCGCATATACTTGGTTATGAAGAGTGGGGTTATGCTCGAATCCATCCAAGTGTCGAATGTCCTAGTCTCGCCTATGAACTCCGTATGGCCGCACTTCCTACACCTATCGAATGGAGGCTTCTCAGCCCAAGGCCTATAGTATCTTCCAGGAGGCGGTACATGAGGCTCGCCGCACCTAGCGCAATACCAGATCGGGATCTCGGTCGCATAATATCTCCTCCTACTTATCGGCCAGTCGATCCTGAGCGAGCTTATCCAATCCAATAGAAGCCTTTTATGATGTTGTGGGTGGAATTTCATCTTATCCGAGAGCTTGACCAGCTCGTCGGCGAAATCCAATTGTCTCAGATAGTATTCTTGCATCGGAATTATCTCTATCGGCGTCTTACTCCTCTCGCAGATGGGGGTTCGGTGGACTATGTCCTCTATCTTCACAACGAGCCCCATCTCCTGCAAATCCTTTACGATTGCCTCCCTCGCCTCCTCAACCTTCATCCCAGCATATTTTCCAGCCTCCTCGGTCATCCTCCCATCAAGCCCTATCATCACCTTCTCCTTCAATCCAAGCTCTCTGAAGAGGAGGACATCCGTATAATCCCCATAACTACAGACCATCACGGCACCGGTCCCAAACTCGGGCTTCGCAGCCGGATGGGGTATTATCTCGACAACCTGGCCATAGATTGGGACTATCACATGCTTTCCATGTAGATGGGTGTATCTCTCATCCCTCGGATTCACCAAGACGGCTTGACAAGCTCCCAAGAGCTCAGGTCTAGTCGTCGCTATGATCAAATCTCCCGGAGAATCCTTAAGCTTAAACCTGATGTACACGAGCTTCGCAGGTCTCTCCTCATACACCACCTCGGCGTCCGCGATAGTCGTCCCACACTCCCAGCAATAGTTGTTCGGCCTAGTGGCGGTATAGATCAACCCCCTATTCCAGAGCTCTATGAAGGTTGCTTGGGTCAGCTTCCTATACTCCTCAGAGTCCGTCCGATAATAGTTCTCGAAGTCTCCGCTTAGCCCCATCCTCTTCATTATCCAGATCATCTCCTTCTCTAGGTCGTCTAGAGCATGGCTGCATAGCTCGATGAACTTCTCCCTCGAAACCTCCTTAATCGAGACCCCATACATTCGCTCGGTGTAGAGCTCGACCGGCAGCCCATTCCTGTCGATCCCTATCGGGAAATACACCTCATATCCAAGCATCCTACTAGTCCTAGCGATCATATCTATCTGGGAATAGTGAGCCGCCGCCCCAATATGCCATGGCCTACCCGATGGGTAGGGTGGTGGGGTGTCTATGACGAATTTAGGCTTCTTAGATCTAAGCCTAAACTTGTAGATCCCCTCCTCCACCCACCTCTCATAGATCTTCTCCTCCCAGCTTGGATCCCAACGCTTCTCCTCGATCCTCGGCCTAAAACCTTGACTCCGCTTCATCCCTCATTAAACCGAGGAGAATCTTATTTTAACTTGATTTCTCAGGCCTTGAGACGAATCTATTTCCCTTGATATAGAATCTCCACTTCTTCCTATCCCTCACCCCAATCCTCGGACTTGAGCCCATCTCAAAGTTCTTGAATCCGTCGTCGGCGATGAAGAGCTCATCCGACGTGGTTAAATCTAAACCATTAAGCTCAAGTCCTATCTTGAGAGCCTCGGTTAATCTTCCAGGCCCGCTCGTCAAAGCCCTTAGATCGGATGTCCCCCTAAACCTCATCATCACCTCGATTCCATCGATAGGCTCAAGAGCTCTAATCAGAACTGCGGCGGGTCTTCCAGGAGGCTCGGCCGTCACATTCAATAATCTATGGATTCCATAGGCTAGGTAGATATACGCTAGCCCCCCTCTATCGAACATGATCTTATTCCTCTCAGTCTTCCCACGATACGCGTGGCTCGCCGGGTCATCAGATCCCCGATAAGCCTCCACCTCGACTATCCTGCCCACTAGGACTCGGCCATCTATGCGTCTGATCAGGAGTTTTCCTAGGAGATCCTTTGCGACATCGACGGCCCATCTCTCATAGAAGTCTCTGCCAAGTCTCTTGAACATCATCCTAAGCGTCTACAATCCGAATTTATCGAGCTTCTTCCTAACCCTATCGACGGTCTCGGCCTTGAATGGGCTCTTCAAGATCTCGAAGCTCTCCTTCGTCTTCCTCCTAACGAATAGCCCGCATCTACCGTCTGGGAGCATCTTCACCTGGATGCATTGGGCGTATGGGCACTTATAGCCCGTGCATGGGGCGTTGACCCAGTTGCACCAAGGCGGATTCCTCCTAAAGTTCAAAGCCCTTCTAGCACATCTAAAATATCTGCAGAGTGGGTTGCAGATCTCGGTCGGCTCCCTACTTAGCTTCCATTCAGCCCCCTTCTCACCAATCCCCTCACGCCTCAAAGGCGGCTCCATAGAAGATAAATAAAGCTGAATTATTAGGATTTTCTCCTAAATCCACGTCTATAGATGATGAATCCGGAGGCTCCGAGGAAGGCCGCCAACGCTATGGTCGAGATCGTGAGGCCAAGCGTCTCGAGAGGCGTCAAGCCATTCAGATAGATGTAGTCGTGTAATATGATCTCCGCTTGCCCGGGTTTTTCGGCTAAAATTCTGGTCCTCTGGACGAGCTTTCCATTATCCGCATAGATGTCTATGTAGAGGGGTGTTGGGCGGGGAAGCCTCAGCTTTATGAGCTGACCGGTTAACGCGGATTCATGGATCACCTCATCTCCAGCTCTAACCTTGATGCTTCCAGATCCGATGAGGTTTCCGAAACAGTCCTTGACTGTTAGGAGGTATGGGAAGTTAACGGACTCCACCCTCAGCTTGAATGAGCTATTCGAGACCTCCACCAACCCACTATAGATTAGGTATCCATCCCTTGAGACCTCAACTCGATAATCTCCGAAGAAGAGTTTAATGGAGGCGGATCCATCCGCTCCAGTCGTCGCATTGAATCTCTCACCCGTCTCCCTATCGATTAAGCTTACGAGATATCCGCTTAACGGCTTATCCTCATAGTCGGTTAGGCTGAACTTCACCATCGTCCTAGTGACCGTGACCATCAGCTCCTGTCTAGGCTTCGAGACCTCGACCACCTCCTCGCCCACGACCCTCCCAGCCTTGAGAACCCTTACGACGTATTTTCCAGCCTTCGTCTTTCCCCCGCTTAGAGGCACATTATTGAACTCAGCCACACCCCTTGAATCCGTTACGGCCGATGTGAAGTTTTCGGCGAGCTTATTGCTGAGCCAGACTCTGATCCCCTTAACCGGGACGCCATTCTCGTCTAAGACCTTCACATGGAGCTTCGCCAAGTCCATGACTATGTATAACTGCTTGCTGGATAACAGCTCTCGCTCCTCGAAGTGGATGGGAATCTCCCCTGCCCTAGTCCACAGAGTTATATTGAACCTATATTTTCCGACATCTTCAAGCCTTGAGGATGGGATGTTCTCGAAGGTGGCTGAACCATTCACGGCGCGCTTACTCTCCTTAAATCTCCTCGCGGATAGGGTGATCGTGGTCTTGGGAACAGGTTCCCCCTCCAAGTTCGTCGTCGTCACCTTAAGGGTGATCAATGGGAGGGTTAGGTTTCTCTGAATAGAAGGCTCTGAGATATTCAGCCTCTCCTCAAAATATGTCACCGAGCCCTTAAAGACTCTGAGAGAATATTCTCCGATATCAGGTAGACTACTGTATGGGATGTATTTGAAGCTCGCAACTCCATCTGCGTTCGACGAGGTTGTCATATTGAATTTCTTGGTTGAGCTACTGAGCCCGACGACCACCCCTTTGACGGGCTTTCCATCGAGATTCAATAATGTCAGATTAATCCTCGAGAGGAGGGCGACCGCCTCAAGCTCTCTCTGGCTTGGATAATCGAGCTTCCCCGAATAGACCTTAACATCCTTGAAGATAACGGATACATCGTATCTTCCAGGCGTTAGCTTCGTGAAGATCGCATGTCCAGTTGAGTTCGTCAAGAATCTGAAGGTCTCTCCATCCTTGGTCAATAGAACCTCGACGCCCTTCATAGGCTCCCCAAATGGGTCGACGACCCTTATCACGGCCGGCTCCTGATCCTGTTCAGCAAATGTTATCGGGATCGAGGCCACTAATGTTACGAGGAGGAGTATCGTGATGAGCTTTCTCGAAGCCATCCCGCTCACCGCCAATCATCCAATCTCTTAGGTGAATGCCTCAAATTATATGTATGGATGAGGAATTCATGCGCCTCCTTCAAAGTCTCCTTAGCGGTCTTAAAGGTTAGCCTCCTCAAAGCATTCTCGTAATCGAGCCAAATATATCCAGTATGCTCATAGGAGAGGGTCACCTCCTTCGTCGGAGCCCTTGCGAGATAGAAGACAACGGTCTTCTTGACCAATTGCCCAGACTTCTTGTAATAGTAGTGTATCTTCTTCCTGAATCCGGGGATTATCTCAATATCCCTTATCCCAGTCTCCTCCCAAACCTCGCGTCTAACGGTCTCAAGCTCCCCCTCACCGGGCTCGATCTCGCCCTTCGGAAAGTCCCAATGTCCAGCCCCATAGCGGAGTAAAAGATACTCGATCACGAGATTCCTATAGAATAGCACGGCTCCCGCAGATCTCTCGAAGATCATCTCAACCGCCTCTACAGATCTCTAGATAATCCTTAACTCAAGGGATGATATATCCTATTCCCTCGGCCGCGCTCCCCAAATCCCCTTATTTAAACTGACAGGGTGATCGTGATAGATCCCGTGATGTCGATGAACCCGCAATAATACGTCTATGACTTATATGACTTAAACCTACGGAGTTATAAAAATCGTAATCAAGCTATATGAAAATAGTGAAAATAAGCCTAACATAACACAAGAAAAAGGAGGATAAGGGAGGGTCTAGGCAGGCTAGCGACCACACAGCCTCGCCAAAAACTTCTCATTCCTCGGCATGGGCTTTGAGAGCCCGCCGGGGCAAAAATAAGGGAAAGCGAGGCATTGTGCGGCTTTCGCCTCGCCTAGACCCCAGCGGGCTCCAGCTTCATCAAAGCCTTTATTAGCCTTCTCAGAACCTCTCTTTCGTCTTTAGCCTTCGGCGGATATCTCCCTTCCTTGGCAAGAATGGTCGTCGTCAGCATGTTTAGATATCTCCTCGCAGATCCACTATAATGTTTCTGAAATCTTTTACCGGTCCTCTCCATGAACTTCAAGATATCCTCCCTAGAAGGTCTATATAATCCGAAATAGTGGACGGCTTTATGCATAGAGGGCTTCATCAACGGCCATCCAAGATAAGTTAATGTTCCGGCGAGACCCGTAAGACCTCCTAGATCTTTCCCGTCAAGACCAAGCTTCATTGCGACCTCCATGAACCTCGGCCAAACCTCCCTCGCCTTAGCAACTATAATTCTACGCAAATCCTCAACCCTATCCTCGAATAACTCTAAATCTGCTATCAGACAAACTCGAGGAGCCAGATCTCAAAGAAGTGAGAACCTACCTCCTAAAAGGCGTGCTGCTTGTCCTCCAAGGAATAAACCTAGCACTAAAGAGGGCATGTGAAACAAAATGAGGCGAACAAGGTCGATGGCACTACTCGACCCCCTGAAGGAACGGCAAGCCCAAGAGCCGGAAACATTGGCCAATCCACAATAATGAGCCACAACGCAACGGCTAGCACCTAAACTTCCTAGGAAAAAACCAAAATCCGATGAAAGCTAATTATTTTATGCATGAGGTGCGGCCCAAACCCCAGCGGGGGGGGGGGGGGGAA
>Ga0190363_1001162_pt1 | contig 15627 bp, 11 predicted proteins | sample 48721867_MG_FD_161272 | JGI IMG/M metagenome (GOLD analysis project Ga0190363, IMG submission 161272) | Hydrothermal vent microbial mat bacterial communities from Southern Trench, Guaymas Basin, Mexico - 4872-18-6-7_MG | ecosystem: Environmental > Aquatic > Marine > Hydrothermal vents >... | reverse complement strand
TTATCAGTGCTTTTCCACAGATTCCCTGAGCCGAAAGCCACATAGATGGTGCCTGGCCGGTCAGGATGGGCCTGGACAGCTTCCACCCGGGCCGAATTCATAACTGGGCCCAGAAGAATCCACTCCAGACGAAAAGGCGTCGTCTGTTTTAAGCTGCGGTGGGTCAACCAGGACCGGTAAAGTGGATTTTCCAGAGCCGCCTGTTCCTTACTAAATCCGAATTCCATCTGACACAAAAGCAAGTTCAGACCAAGAAAAAAGAAAAATATAAGTTTAAATTTACTCCATCTGAAGCCAGCCATATCTCCACCTCCATTTAGATTTCCCAGTCATTATGTTTATTTTAACCCAGTCTAGCGGGTTTCTTAAGTAAAATAATCGGAGTTCTTCTATTAGACTCACAGCCAGAACAGGGACTTGATGACTTCAGAATCTGCTCTTTAAAATCAAAGAAGGCTGTAAACATAATCTTCACTAAGTATACTTATTGTCTTCTCGAGTATCCTTACAGGGGAGAGCAAAAATTGGGCGGTGGAGCAGTTGCGGGAGAGCCGACAATTTAATGATTGTCATCTTGATTCAAAAATGACAGAATTAAAGGTAATTAAATTTATATTCAGAGGTAAAAAATGGCTATTATTCTTGATGGTTCTAATTTAACCATTGACAAGCTGGTCCGCATCGCCCGTTTCCACGAAAAGGTTGAGTTAGCCCCCGAGGCTCTGGAACGAATTAAGCAATGCCGGGCCATGCTGGAGGAAAAAATCAAAGCACGGGAAATTATGTATGGGGTGAATACCGGCATCGGCGAATTTTCAGAAGTTGTTCTCTCTGACGAACAAATAGAACAATTCCAACGCTATCTTATCTATAATCATGCCGCGGGTATCGGTGAGCCGGTACCTATCGAGCAGGTCCGGGCGGCTATGGTCAGCCGTATCAATGTCCACGCCCGAGGCAAATCCGGTTGTCGTCCTGAAATCACGCTGACTCTGGTCGAAATGCTTAATAAAGGAGTAACCCCGGTTGTCTGCCGCAAAGGGTCGGTCGGCGCCTGCGGTGATCTGGCCCCAATGTCTCAAATAGCCCTGCTTCTCCTAGGTGAAGGCGAAGCCTTTTATCAGGGAGAAAGACTCCCGGGAAAGGTGGCCATGGAACGGGCCGGAATTCCTATCCCCGGTCTTAAAGCCCGAGACGGCCTGGCGGCTATTAACGGCTCCAATCTTATCACCGGAATGAGCGCCCTCCAGCTCTATGATATCGAACGCTGGTTGCGGCAGGCCCAAATTGCCTGCGCCATGTCTCTGGAAGCTCTCCTGGCCAATATGAAACCTTATGATGTCCGCCTCCATGAAGCCCGGGGTTTCCCAGGAGCTGTCCGCTGTGCCCGAAATCTCCAAAAGTGTCTGGCCGGCAGTGATTTGCTCACCGGCAAATTTAAAGTCCGGGTCCAGGATGCTTACTCCATGCGTTCCTCTCCCCAAGTTATCGGCGCTGCCCTGGATGCTCTCAGCTGGGCCTGGAAACAAGTGGAGATAGAACTTAACGCTGTAGCTGACAACCCTATTTTCTTCCCCGAATATAAACTTACCCTGACTGGGGCCAATTTTCAGGGCACTCCGGTCTCCCTACCTATGGACATGGTGGGAGCAGCCGTAACCATGGTCTGCGTGCTTTCCGAACGCCGTTTGAACCGCCTGACCAATCCGGCCCTAAGCGCCGGTCTGCCTCCCTTTTTGATCAAAGGCGCCGGCATGTTCTCCGGGATGATGCTTAGCCAATACACCGCCGACATGTTGATCGTTGAACAACGGATCCTCTCTATGCCGGCCTCCATCCAGTCCATTCCGGCGGCAGCAGACCAAGAAGATTTCGTCTCCATGGGCATGAACACCGCTCTTAAAAACCAGCAGATTTTGGATAATGCTTACGGTGTGCTAGGCATCGAGTTTATGGGCGCCGCTCAAGCACTTGACTTCCGCGATTTCACCCATGGTCAGGGAGTGACTACGGCTCATCAAGTTATCCGCCAACACGTGGCTTTTCTTGATGAAGACCGGCCCCTCCACCGTGACCACAACACTATGAAAAAACTGGTTCAATCCGGAGAAATTCTGAAGGCCGTCGAGGAAGTCGTCGGCCCCTTAGATGGCCAAGATTAATTTTCTCCGATACAGGATTGACTCCCTCAGCTTCATTCATCGACATTGAGGAGGAAGATGATCGCCGCAATCAATTAGGCTTATCAACCGGAGATTATCATCGTGGAGTGAGTTGAGGTTGTTGTCGAGAGAGGTTCTACCCTGGGTGAAAGGATGACGGCTGCGAGGGGGATAGCCTAGCTTAAAGGCCTGACCATCTCACCATAGAAGGCCTCGGGTGACCATGTCAAAACTCTTCGGATCCAACAAAAAGTATTGAAGATAAAATCTTTGATTAAGAACAAATCTAACGAGAGATTGAATTAGGGCTGGGCGTTAAATCTTTGCGGAAGATTAAGTTGATCGTCCCTGACTGAAGCTGCCGCGAATTAATCGTCAATTAAAAAAAATCCTGGTCCAACAAATCTAACCTTTTTTTTTCTCTTAAGCTTTATCTCCAACTCCTGCTTGGCGGAAAAGAGAATGGACAAAGTATCGGCCCCATAAAAAGGCGATCAAAGATCCGAAGATATTGCCAATAACAATTCCCCACCAAACTCCTACCAGATTTTTCATCACGAGGACAGCCAAAAAATAGGCTATCGGTGCTGATAAAACAATTGTCCGAATAATGGTCGCAGTTAATGCATAAAGACCTTTGCCTGTGCCCTGAAACATAGCCGAAGACATTATGCCTAGGGAAGTAGTGGGATAATAAAGGCACATGGTCTGCAAAAAGACCACCAAATCAGACCGAATTCTCAATCCTTCAGAGGTCAAGGTAAAAAGAGTAGCTATATAAGGAGCCAGAAAAAAGGTTAAGGCCGCCATAATCACTTCCACTAAAATCCCGATCTTAACGGCATAAAGATGAGCTTCATTAAGCTTGCGGTAGTCTTGACCGCCGTAAGCCGCCCCAGTGACAGCCGTTACTCCCATGGCCATGCCGAGTAAGGGTAAAATGGCAAACATTGTCACCCGCCAGCCCGTGGTCAGGACGGCGACGCCATCGGTACCACCTACTTTAACCACAATCAGATTAAAAAGAAAAACAGAAAAGGCCATAGATAATTGCTGAATCGAGGTGGGCAGACCCACCCGAAGAATGTCATAAATTATCTTTTTTTGAAACCGAAAAGTTCGTAATCTTATCTGAACATAAGTATCCTTTTTGAGAATCAACCAGTTAAAAAGAAACCCGGCAGAAACCGAAAGAGATAAAGCGGTCGCCCAGGCTGCTCCAGCCACTCCCAATTTAAGGGCAAAAATGAAGATAGGATCGAGGACGATATTAAGCCCGGCTCCGAGCATCATCGCATACATAGCCCGCTTTACATCGCCTTCTCCTCTCAAAAGAGCGCTGGCGATATTGGCGAAAAAGATAACCAGGGTGAAAGAAAACAAGATCCGAGCATACTCAGTAGCCGTGGGGGCAATCGGCCCTGCGCCCATAAACTTAAAAATATGAGGGATCAGCCAGAAAAACGGAACCATGATGAGAGCTGATAAAATAAACATCATGACGATAGTGTGGCTGGCGACACTCTCAGCACCCGCCTTATCCCGGGCCCCTATTCTTCGAGAAACCGCAGCACTACCGCCAACTCCAAGTCCAGTGGCCAGAGCCATCAACATAAAGAAAAAGGGGAAAAAGAAGCCTACCGCCGAAAGTGCATCCGGTCCTAGCCCCGAAACCCAGAAAGCATCCACAAAATTATAGAGAGTCTGGACTGACATGGCCACAATCATCGGCCAAGATAACTTAATAATCGCCTGGCGGGGCTTGCCCAACAGAGTTTGAACTCCAGGGGTAAGACGCTGAATTTCTGGCAAGGGATTTATATCTTTAGCATCCATAGGAAACCTGTTATTATCTCAACCTAAACCCTCTTATCATCTTACTTGCTCAAAATTAAATTGCTATTATAAAACTTTTATTAATTGATTTAAAATTTTCTAGAGCTGGAAATACAGCCAACCAATATCTTGAGAAGACGAGAACCACTCTGCTAGAAATAAATCTCTTTCAGATTGTTAGGTTAAAAGAAAGACTTCACCTTGCTTCCTGGGCTAGGCAAAGTCAAAAAATCTTAATATAATAATCTTACTTATTAAGTTGACTAGGTGGGAAGGTTATTAAACCCAAACCCCCAATCAACCAAAGAAAGGAATTAATTATGAAAATCTTTAGCCATACTAAGCCCAAAAAAACATTCTGGTTGTTCCTTGTTTTCTCTTTAATAATACTGAGTTTCACCTCCTGTCTGGCTCCCAAAAAAGTTCCTTCAAGCGAAATACCACTTCCACGTCCCCAAGAAACGTCCTTCGGCCAGCCCCCAGAATACAGAGAAGTTTTCTCTCCAGCCGGGAATGACTACGTTGACCCGGCCTTTTATGCCCGGGAAAAAGAAATCACCCTGGCTGAACTTCCTCCGGTCATCGCGACTCAAGTTCAAAGGCTCCTGCCCCATCCTCAAAAAATAATCTTTCGGAAACGAACCCAGAAAAAGAAAGAATACTGGTCATTTAAAGTTTTTATTAATGAAGATGATTACCTCGGGTTTGACTATCAACCTGACGGAGAACTAATTAGAATTATTTCTTCCATAAATGAAAAAAGAGAAACCCCTGGAACAGTTTTTTATAAAGGACATCTCCAACCAATTTCTCTCTCTCATCTTCCTCAGCCGGTTAAGCAAAAAATCCACCGACTCAATCTCTTCGGCCAACCTCAAGCCGCTTGGCAGGCGGCCGGGAGTTATGGCTGGCGCTACTTAGTGTCTTTCGCCTCTCCCCAGGGGGAAATAGTTCTCTCTTTTGGCGAAAATGGCTTTGTTTTTTCCGGTGGCTCCCGCTCGGCCATGCTCAAACCAGCCCTGCCTTACAAAAAAGACACACTGGCCGAAATTGAAAAAAACCTGGTTCCCTATAAAGACAAATATAACTTAAACCGAGTTTTAAAGGCTTTAAAGACACGGGCCAGCCAATCTTCTCCTTCTGCTCCCTCCGCCTTTCGTTTTGTCGTCTTCGGTGATTCCCGGAGCAATCTTAAAGTCTTCCAATATATTCTTCAAAGTATCAATCGCTGGCAACCGGCTCTGGCCGTCAATACCGGCGATTTAACTTATAACGGCTATGCCCGGGAAATGAATAATTATCTTCTGGCCACCCTGGATAAATTCGCCCGCTTTCCTTTTATTCCAGTTATCGGCAACCACGATTGTCGACGCGGCAGCCAGGCTTACCATTACGTTTTCGGCCCTAATTCTCACTACTTCTACTTCGACTACGCCCACGCCCGCTTCATTATCCTGGATAACAACCCTTGCCCGGCCACCCCTGCCTGGAGCGAACAACTAGCGGCGGCGGAAAATTGGCTGCGCGCCGCCGGCCACAAGAAAAAATTCGTTTTCATTCATCGCCCGCCGGCTGAAATCAAGAAATGGGCTTACCACTCCATGCCCCACCGCATGTCCCGTCCTTTTACAGAATTAATGAGCAAATATCAAGTCGACCACGTTTTCTGCGGCCACATTCATGCCTATTCCACCGCCACCTATAAAAGAGTTCCTTACACCATCACCGGCGGAGGCGGAGCTGCCTTACATCAGCATTATGGAGAAAAGGGATCTACTTTCCACTACCTGGTCGTCGATGTTTATCCCCAAAAACTCGAAATGACTCTCTGCCGCCTGCTCCCCCTTAAAAAAGAAGAAAAGAAATAGGCCAGCCACCGACTGATTATTTCATCTGAATGGATTGCCTCCTGGCTGATGTTCTCGGGGGGGCTAAATCAATAGCTAATTAAGGTTTTCTTTTCCTTTTCAAAGAGAGAATTACATATAGAAACTCAAAGCCACCCACTTGATAACTAACTAACTAACTAACTAACTAACTAACTAACTAACTAACTATCTATCTATCTATCTATCTATCTATCTATCTATCTTTTTATCAAACAAAAATCTATTTATCTGCTAGCCTGTGTTATTATAATCTCAGCCAAAGGCAAACAATCTCTTTCTGCCCCTAATTAAAACCCAACTCACCGGGCTGGTAGAGAAGGCTGCCTCTGAGGTTGACTTTCCTCCTAACCCTAACTAAAGAAGCAACTAGTTTTTTATTCGGATCTCTTCTTTCTTCAATAAGGGGAGAAAGACTTCCCTTTCTTGATAATGAAGAGCAATGACTCCGTGAGGACAATGAAGTTCACACTGACCACACCCAATACACTTTCGGGGGTCAATGCGGGGCTGTCCCTGAACAACCTGAATAGCCTGGACTGGACAAAATTCCTCACAGACCCCACATTCTTCACACTGAAGACCATATTTAACCCAGGCCAGATAGTACGATTTAAAACGTAACGGCAGAAGCCCTCGACTATAAGAGCCAATTACTCCACAACAATCCCAACAACAATTACATAGCCCTATCTCCCCTCTGGTCAAATCATCTCGCTCATGGAAGACCTGATGGACCACTCCCCGTTTTTGAAATGACTCAATCAAAGAAAAGGCTTCCTTGGCTGAAACAAAACGACCGATACCATAATCCACAGCCATTTTACCCAATCTTCCCAAAGCGAAACAGGACTCTCCCGGTAGCTCAAAACGACATTCCTCCCCGACAAGTTTATGCCACTGTCGGCAAAAACAATGAATAAGGGCTAATTCTTTTCCCTGAAGGTATTTGTCCAGAAGCTCATAGACACTTTCCGGAGGATATACCTGGGGAGCCCCCGAGGCTAAAGGTTGGTCCAATGTCACTGAAATCTTTTGTCGAGCGGGCTGGCTTTCACGCACCACGACAATACGCTTGGTGGGGCGACCAAAATATCTGGCTTTAAAGTTAAATAGATAGCGCCAGGGAACTTCCCTCAGCTTGCTCAAGGATTGAAAAAAAGCATCCACCCGCCGGGCAAACTCCCGTTTCTCTTCGGTTTCCTGTCCATCAGAGAGAAAAACTTCAAACCAGCCGACCATGATGGGTGCCAGCCGAAAATAAGTCTCTCCTTCCTTCTCCTTCTCCACCCAGATCAACCCCTTGTGAGCTATCCTTTCAAAAAACTCTTCAAACTCTTCCCCTCGCTTCGGGGTATATTTCAGTGCTTCTTTTTTGGTAAATGGCTCGCCAGCAGTTTTTAACAAAAAATCGCATTCTTCTTCCCTAATCGCCACCTCAAAGCAATCCAGCAATTTATTGGTTACTGGCAGAGAAGTAGTACTTTGTTTATTCATCAATTGGGCCAGCTGGCGGAGACGAGAGCGGGTGATTTCTCTAGCCTGCGTTTTCATGCCCTCTCCCTTCCCCAAAGGGGGTAATAAAAAAAAGAGTGATTATCCTATCACTTTTTATTTCTTTTGCCAAACATCGCCGGTAGAACGGCGCCAACTCTTCTTCTGGCTAAACGAATAAATTCTGTGGCCGGCCGTACCGGACAAAGATAATTGCACCAGGGCCGATGAAGAAATAAAGAAGCCACCAACACAACTCCCAGAAGAATAAAATGAAAATTCGACCCCACCAGATGGAAAAGCGCCCCAAAGACTTCATAACTGGCCGTACAGGGATTTCGATAATAAAGAGCTAAACAAACAATCACCAGCACGGCTAATCGCTGTCCCCATCTCAAAAGACGATGGAGTGAAGGCGGAAGTCTCTTGGAGCCCCCGCCCACCACTTTGAGAATATCTTGGACCGCTCCGAAAGGACAAAACCACTCGCAGTAGGGATTTTTATCGGTAAGGAAAAAAAGGCCCAACACTCCTAGAACCAATAGATAAAAATAAGGGTTACTCCACCACGCCGGCCAATACCCCAGAATAACTTTATTTATATGAGCTAGGGTTAGGGGACGATTAAAAATAAAGCCGAGAACTACCATCCCCGTGAGCAAGGAAGCCCAGCGAAGTAGCCTCCGCCAGGGGCGAGGAGGAATGAGCCGCGACCGGCCGACCAAGCCCACCAAAAGAAGAACCAACAACGCTATCTCGGCTCCGCCAAAATTAAGGGCCGCGCGGGGTTCGGGCGGTAGATTAAGCTTCAAATAATTCCGGGCCACATCCCGAGCACCTTTCCGGACACTGTCTATCAGAGCTCGGCTAGTCATAGTGGCTCCACTGATAACATCAACATCTTCTCCGGCCCTTAAAGAACCTCCAACCGATTTCCCCACAAGCGAATCGATTAACCCTCTATTCTTGACTCTCATAAAAAAGGAAGCTGTCTCCCGATGTTCAACCACAACAACCTGGTCAATAATGCCTTGAGGATTAATCGCCGTTAAAACTCGTATCCTGCCTCCATAGCCATGAGCCTCGCCCAAAGCAGCATAACCCAACAATTCCCTTTTGTCTTTATCCCGCCAAGCTACATAGACTTTCTCATCGGCCGCTTCAAAAAAGCCAGCTTGGGGAAAAGCTTTGCTCAAAAAAGGAGTTAAAGCGGCTCTAGTTCTAAATGTGCCGGCTATCCAAGAGAGGCCTAAAGCAATTATTACTCCCAGAAATAAGAGCAACTCTTTCTTTCTCTGGTTTCGATATTTCTGATTAGCCACACTCATTTTTATTCACTAAAATGCCTTGGAGATGTTTTTTCAATCAAAAAGCAGAGTGAACCTCTTAACTCTTGAGCACCTGAACCCAAATATACTCTCTCCATTAAAAATTAAGCTTTTCCTTTAATCTATAGAATTAAATTTGTTGATAAAAACCTAGAGTTTTCAAATAAACTAAATAAAAAAAGTGGCAATGGATGGCAACTAGATTGCTCTGCTCTTTTTCGATTCTTCTTCTCGATAATAATTATCCTCCTTTGCTTTTAGCAAGTTAGTTTATCCAGCACCGCCCATTAGGCATCCGCAACTCATTCTATCGATATCTGACCAGTTAAGCCCGAAGACTTAAAACTACCTGTTCGGCTGACTGATGCTTGAAAGCTAATCCAATTGCTTTCCTCCTATGATCCAAATCAATACAAATCTGCTCTCACCGCTCACGAGTCATCATTATTTCTGCCTTGAGTTACACTTCCTAAGGTAATCACATCTTCTCCCGAGCGGTAATACTTTTTTGACCATCCATGCGCCAAAAATCCTTGTCTTCAATCTGTTGGCCATAACCTGAGGCCTGATCTAAAGTGACCATAACCTTATCCAGAGGGACCATCCGGGCTTTGACTATAGTTCGGGTCAACCGATGAAGCCAGGAATTATTGGGCTTATTAAAAGGACAAACTCGCTTGCAATTGGAACAACTAAAACCATTAAAATCGTAGCATTTCTCAGGTTGGATATACCACTTATAGACACCAGGATTATTTGAAGGAGACTTTCCTTCCCAAGTGCGGGGTCCGTCGGAAATAGCCTTACTCGGGCAATGGTCGGCGCACAAAAGGCAGGCTTCGCAAAACTCGGTGACACCGAAGCGAATCGGGGCATCGGGCAACAGGGGCATATCGGTAATCACCTTGGCCAATCTCACCCGGGGGCCATACTTGGGAGTAACCAGTAATCCCAGCCGGCCCAATTCTCCCAGACCAGCATCTATGGCCATAGGAATCGATAGCCCGAGACCATTGCCCGCAGGAATAGCCCGATAACCTAGATAGCGGATAAACTCGGCCAGGGTAGTGGCTGTCACCGCCATCCGGGAATAGCCGTTCCCGGTAGCGGCCGAAGCCAGCCGACCTGGTGAATTAGCGATAGCATAATAATCTTCTTCAAAAGCCAGGGCAATCACTCGATTCATTGATTCAGGAATATACCAAGCATCCTTTGTTCTTTCTAATCTTTCACTCTCACTCAACACAGGCACAGTCCGCTCTCGATTTTCCCGAGTAGGTGAAAACTGTTCTCGGTAAAGCCAAAGCCGATTTAACTTAGCCACACCCACTAAAGAAGCTCCATAAAAAAGAGCTGCATGCTTGACCGCCACAGTAGCCTCGGCCCAACTCATGCCGATTTCAGCCGGCTCCCATTTTCCTAGCCGGCTAAAAAATCGAGCATATCCACTTTTCGATTCCCAATTATAAGGAGAACCTTTGCTGGCATATAACCAGGCCGCCCTCATAAAAGCAAAATCCAATCGAGTTTGATTAGGAACGCGGCCCTTCTCTTTGACTAAATATTCATAGGTCAAATTTTCTTTTAATTCCGGCCGATTTTGCCGGGCAGGGTCCCAAAAATTTCTGGAAAAAATAGTCATTTTTTCGTTAAAGGCCTTCAATCGCTGAGGATCATACTGGTAGGGTAAATCACCGCCGGTTAACTTCTCCACTAAAAACCCACCGTACTCCTCGCTAGATTCTATTAAGACACCCCGCTTAGTGCGACCCACTACGCGTGGGGAAAAAAGACCACCAGCCAGGGCGGCTGTTCCTAAACCAAGAAGATGAAGAAAATCACGCCGGTTAATTTCTCCTGACCTCATCTTTTCTCTCCTTTCTCTGAATCCGGAGTTGGTTCAGAAGATGAAGATTGCGCCTCAATGGCTTCAAGGGAAGCATGCCTTCCTCTTGATTTCTTTTGAGGAGAAATTATTAAACGCCAGAAGAGGAGCCCCCCAACCAAACCAATAAAACCAAAAATGACCCCTATCACCAGAGCACCTCGAACAGCCCCCTCCTCAAGAAAACTAATAATTAACTCCGCGATGAATAAAAAATAAACAAATAAAATTAATCCTAAGAGCCAATGCCACCATTTCAGACGAATTTGATTTGACCGGAGAAAGAAGACCAGCCAAACCACGAGACCGCCAAAAAACAGGCCAACTAAAAGATGAATCATTCTCGCCTCCTAATTTATCCAGGAAAGAATCAATTTTATCTCTTTCTCTTGGTCTTCACCGAAAAAAAGCATAAACATCTAATATAAAAAACATCACCACTAAAGGTCAAAAAAATTGGGAGGGGTTGAAATTGCAGATCAAACCCTCACTTTTCACCTTGACATTAAGGTAAGTCGCGGAAAGAAAAAGTTGTGGCTCAGCTGCTTTGAAATTGGCGAGCCTATTCTGCCAATAACCTTTAGAAAGCAGAAAAGTTTACTTTTATCTCAACTTATGATAAAAATCGAAAAAATCTTAAAACTTCGGTTAAGATAAATTAAGAGTAATATTTGAGTAAAAAACAGTTGACGGGTAGTCATAACCAGATAGAAAAAAATTCGTAAAAAGAAAAGGAAATAACCATGGAGGACACCGACAAAGTAAGAAGAACCTATCAACTGGCGGTGATTATCGCCATCGCCTTAATCTCCAGCTTAGGAACCTATATTGTTCTGGTGGAAATTCTGAAATCAACCAATCAGGTAGGTTTAGTGGGCGACATTACTCTGGCTACCCTCTCCCAGCTTCGCTACATTTTCTACGGGGCCGGCGTGACCACCATTATTCTGATCCGCTGGCTGCGGGGAGTCATGTTGCGTAAATCTCCCCAAGACAGTGAAGAAGTACTTCTGAACCGGCTCTTCCGGACATTCATCATCAGCTTTGCCTTAAGCGAAGTGCCGGCGCTCCTGGGGTTGGCTCTCTTTTTTCTGGGGGGATTAATCAAGGACTTCTACATCCTGACCGTCATCTCTTTTGTCCTGATGTTCATGTTCTTTCCCCGCTATCCCCATTGGCGCGATTGGATTGAGGAGGCACGTCAGGCAAATTGTTGCTATCCGCGATAGGAGGAAGTTGTGTCCGAAAGCTTGAAAGGATTCTTTTTCAAAAGTAAGCAGCTGACCATCGCTGTTCCCACCGGTAGGAGATAGCCATGTTAAAAATCCTCCGGCTTCCCTGTTGTCTTTTTAATAAGGGAGAGCGTCCAGAGAACTCCTCCTTCATCGACTCTTATCCGAGGAGAGAAGCATGCTCCGTCTGGAAAATTTAAGCAAATCCTTCGGTGAAATAAAGGCCGTAGATAATGTCTCTTTCCAGGTAGAGTCAGGAGAAATCTTCGGCCTGCTGGGTCCCAACGGTGCCGGCAAAACCACCATCATCCAGATGGTCGCCGGTCTGCTTAAACCCGATAACGGCCGAATCTGGCTCGACTCAATTGAAGCTCTGGTCAACCCCGAAGCCACCAAGAAACTCCTCGGGGTAGTCCCCCAGGAAATGGCCTTTTACGAAGAGCTTTCAGCCTGGGAGAATTTATTTTTCTGGGGAAGCATCCAGGGTGTTAAGGGAAAAATTCTCAAAGACCGCATCCACTTCTATCTAGAAAAAACCGGACTCCTCGCCCGGGCCAAAGACCCCATAAAAAAATATTCAGGCGGCATGAAACGGCGCATCAACTTGATCATCGGCCTCCTCCACCAACCCCGGGTGTTACTCCTGGACGAACCAACCATCGGCATTGATGTCCAGACCCGTTTAAATATTTATGAAGTGATCAAGGAGGCAGCCCAGGCGGGCACCACCATCCTTTACACCACCCACAATCTGAAAGAAGCCGAAGAGTTGTGCGACCGAATCGCCATCATGGATGAAGGCAAAATCCTGGCCAGCGGCACTCTCAAAGAGTTGATCACCATCGTCGGCAAAAAAGATATTGCTTATCTTCAGGGAGAATTCAGCCTGGAAAAGGCCCAGGAAGTTCTAACCTCCCTCCCCCCGGAAGCCGTGCTTTCCCTCCAGGAAGGCAAATTGGTTCTCGCCCTGGAAGCCTCAAGTTCTCTGCCGCCGCTCCTGGAATTATTTTTTCAAAAGGGATTAACCATTCACGATATCTCCATCAAGGAGCCATCTCTGGAAAGTGTCTTCCTCCACTTAACCGGCAAGGAACTGCGGGAATAAGCGAACGATGAAAAGAATATTCTTTCTGCTGCGAAAAGATTTTATCCGGAAATGGAAAAATCCCCAGGTTATTATCGGCTTCATGCTTATCCCCCTCGTCTTCACCTTTATCATGGGGGCTGTCTTCGGCCGCCAGGCGGAAGTCTCCTTGCCGCCGATAAAAATATTAATTGTTGATAATGACCAGAGTCTCCTGTCCCAGCTTCTTCTGGGCGCCCTGACCCAAGGAGAGTTCCAGAAAAAAATAACTCTGGTTAAATTAAAAGAGGAAAAAGAAGGCCGCCGGCTGATCAATAAAGGTCAGGCCACCGCCTTGTTAATCATTCCCCAAGGATTCGCTCAAAGCGTCTGGGAAGAAAAACCCACCCAACTGATTCTGGTTAAAAACCCGGCTGAACAATTCCTGCCCCAAATCGCCGAGGAAATAACTGACACCATAACTCTTCTTCTCTCCGGCGCAGTGACCATTTTTTCACCCGAACTGCAGACTATCAGGACCCTGATTGAAAGCAACTCCAGCCGACAAAACACTTTGGATGATAAAGCCGTGGCTGATATATCCATCCGCATCAAGGGAAAATTTGAAAAATTCGGGGATTATGTCTTCCCTCCGATTCTCTGGGTCAAACAGGAAACCATCGAATTGCCCGGGAAAAAAGAGGCTCCCCAATTGTCATTCCACGGCTATATTCTTCCCGCCATGGCTATCCTTTTTCTACTCTTTGTCTGTAACACTGTGATTGAAGACACGTTAAGGGAAAAGGAAAAAATGACTCTTTTCCGCCTGCTGATTTCTCCCTTAAAAATGGAAGAATTCGTCTGGAGCAAGATTTTAACAGCCATAATCATCGGTATCACCGTAACCGCTTTCTTACTCCTCCTGGGGACCCTCTTTTTCGCCATCAACTGGGGGAATTTTTGGATGGTGGCCGTCCTGGTCATCACTCTGAACATTGCCTGTGGTGGATTCATCTCGGTTTTTTATTCTTTTGTCAAGACGGAACGCCAGGCCGGTGCAGTGTTGTCCACGGTCATTCTGGTTATGTCCCTTCTGGGCGGCAGTATGGTGCCGGTGGATATTTTCCCTCAATTCCTGCGGCCTATCTCCCGTTTCACTCTGAACTACTGGGGAATTGAGGCCTTTCATCGAATAATGTTTGGTCGCTCCTGGGCTGACCTGGCGCCTATTTTCATTGCTTTCACCCTGGGCGGCTTCGCCCTGGCCGCCATCGGCTCTTTCTTTCTGAAAAAGAATCTGGTCAAAGGATACGCTGGATGAACTGGTCAACCATCTGGACAATCAGCCGGTATGATTTAAAAATCGCCATTAAAGACAAACTCTTCTTTTTCTGGGTTCTGGTTTTTCCTCTCCTCTTCGCTATTATCTTCGGCTACGCCTATCCCGAGAGCACTCCCCAGCAACAGAAAGTAAGTTTGCATATTATTGACCAGGACCGGAGCTTTCTTTCAGCTGCCCTGAAAGAAGCTCTGGAGGCCGAACGATTCGAATTACAGGAAGTAAGCGAAGGAGCCAAAATCACCACCCGGGCTCTTATCATCCCCGAAGGGCTGGCCCAGCGGGTCAAGCAGGGTGAGAAAACCGACCTTATCCTGCGAGTCAACCCGGAAAGCAATTATCAAGCATCTCAAACCGCCTATGTGCATGTTATAAAAGCGGTGATTCGGGTCCTTATCCGGCTGGTGGGGCTGGTCGGAGAAAGCGGCGACCAGATAACCAACCTGGAAGAAAGCTTCATCAATTATCACCCTCCCCGGTTGGTTTCTCTCCGGTCTGAGTGGGGCGGTCAACTCCGGGTGATGCCTTCCGGTTTTAATCACTCCATTCCCGCCGTGACCGTGATGTTTATCCTTTTTACGGTTCTCCTCTATGGGGGTGGTTCCTTCCAGGAAGAAAGACGCCGGGGCCAGCTGGAAAGAATTTTAACGACCACTTCTTTTTCTTCCCTTTTTGTCGGCAAGTGGTTCAGTCGTCTGCTGCTTGGTCTCCTCCAGCTGGTTATCCTTTTTGTAGCCGGTAAAATTCTTTTCGGTTTTTACTACGGCCAGAACATCCCGGCCCTCCTCTTAATCTCCATTCTCTTCTGCGGGAGTATCACCGGCATCAGTCTTCTTCTGGGAAGTCTCATCCGGCGGGAAGAAATCCTGATTGTGGCCTCCATTCTAATCGCTAACTTGATGGGTGCTCTGGGTGGTTGCTGGTGGCCGATCGAGTTTGTCTCTCCCCCCATGAGGGCGGTAAGCTTTATCTTTCCCACCGGCTGGATTATGGATGCTTACCATCAGTTAATCTTCTTTGGAGGCAGCTGGGGAGAACTCCGGCTTCATTTTCTGGTTCTGGGGGCTTTTACCCTGGTCTTTCTTTTCGCCAGCATCCGCTTCTTCCGCTGGGAAAAATAATCCCCACTTCCATTTCCATCAGATTGGGTCAATGGTAGGGAAAAGCTGGCTGTTTGATGCTCATTCCGGCTGTTAAATTGGCTTAATCTATTGTACACTGGCAGTTACCTGCGGAATAGTACACGCCTTTTGACAAAAGAATAAAACCCCTTCCTTCAAACGGGACTACAAAAGATTGACAATGACCGGTCAATGTCCTATATTCAGGGTGGAGTAAAAAAAATGAGAATTTCAATGAGGGCCCGGGAATTTAAAAAAATGAAACCGCGTGAACTTAAACA
>Ga0190363_1001160_pt1 | contig 15639 bp, 15 predicted proteins | sample 48721867_MG_FD_161272 | JGI IMG/M metagenome (GOLD analysis project Ga0190363, IMG submission 161272) | Hydrothermal vent microbial mat bacterial communities from Southern Trench, Guaymas Basin, Mexico - 4872-18-6-7_MG | ecosystem: Environmental > Aquatic > Marine > Hydrothermal vents >... | reverse complement strand
AGCGGACTTATAATCCACATCAACTATTGAATTACTAAAGCTCATAACACATTTCTTGTTTGTGCAATGCTCTAAACCAAAGGTATGGCCTAGTTCGTGCATACACTCCTTAACTATTCTTTCAAAATATTTTTCATTATTAGGTCTAAATCCGTAAAATTCCGGTTTCAGTCTTGGTAAAAAAACTGCAGCTATACCTTTAAATGGATCTGCTAAGCCAAATACGAAATTTAACGGTTCAACATAAGCATCGAACCCGCAAAGCCCTAGTATTCTATCGTAGTTTAGAAATTTTACTTTCCCATAAATCCAGTCTAAAATTCTGCTAGCTAAATATTGTCCTCTTCTCCAATCATAGTATGTGAGAGGCGGTGTAAGATTTTCAGTTGAAACATCAGCTTCCACGTTGAATTTGTCCTTAAGCACTTCAACTAATCTTTTAAGAACATTAAATTCTATGAAGCCACATGGCTGGATAAGTAAGGTAAAGTTCTTTCTTGACATGGAATCACTAATGATAAATGTTTAAATTTAAAAATTTATAGCTTACCTCTTTTAGAAGAAATACAGAGAATAATTTTTAAATGCGTGAACAACCAATACTGAGCTATAAGGTGGTTGCATGGTTACGTTAAAAAAGATAAGCGAACTCATATATGAAATTCCTAAAGGTTCAAAGCCAGGCATGAATGTTCCAGCTAGAGTATATGCTGACGAACTATTACTACAGAAAATGAGAACAGATAGAACACTTATCCAAGCAGCTAATGTAGCTTGTTTACCTGGAATAGTAAGGTATAGCTATGTGATGCCCGATGGCCATGAAGGATACGGTTTTCCAATAGGTGGTGTTGCTGCTTTCGACCCCGATAAAGGCGGTGTCATTAGTCCTGGAGGAGTCGGCTACGACATTAACTGTCTTCCTCCGGGAACAAAGGTGCTAACTTCTTTAGGATATAGAGTGAATATTGAAGAACTAGCCATAGACGATACAATAGTGTCCATAAGTAAGAAAGGTAAGGTAAAAGAAGAAGGTAATGTAGTCTTACTTATGACAAGATATGAAACTACGATATACGAGATTAAGACGAAATCTGGTTTTACGCTGAAAGCTACCGGCGACCATCCGATACTTACTAGAAAGAAGGGTATGGTAAAAGCTGACGAATTAGAAGAAGGTATGGAAGTGGCCATATATCCGTTTGAAGGGGTAAACTACGAGAAACCAAAAGAGTTCACCATAGTAAGCAGTGATAATCTACCTTATACTTTAAAAAAGGAACTTAAGAAACGTGGTCTTTTACCTCTAACTAGTGGAAATGCGAAATTACCCTACATACTTAAAATACTTGGTTACGTTTTAGGCGATGGTACAATTAATGGTAAGCAACTAGAAATATATGGTCGCAAAGAGGATTTGGAAGAAATAAGGAAGGACTTAGAGAAACTAGGCTATAAGGCTAAAATTTATTCTCGCAAGAAAACATGTAAGCTTAAAGGATATATGTTTGAGCATCAGGAATATGTACTAAAAGTTTCTGCAAAAAGTTTAGTGAAACTCCTAACAGTTTTAGGATGTCCTGAAGGTAATAAGTCTAGAGCTAGATACGGTGTACCATGGTTTATATTTAAACTGCCCCTGTGGATGATTAGGCTATTTTTAGCAGGATATTTTGGAGCAGAACTTTCAAAACCTAAGACAATTAACGGCTATAGCTTTTACATGCCAGAGTTAAAGATAGTGAAGATTAAAAAGCTTGAGAAAAATGCTTGGGAATTCTTAGAAGGCATTAAGAAGCTTCTAGAAAAATTCGGAATAAAAGCAGTAGTAAGAAAGGCATATGAAAATAGGGACAAGGTTTGTTTAAGATTACTAGTAAAATCTAATCCTGAAAACCTTATTAAGCTATATTCAAAAATAGGCTACGAATATAACAGTTTAAGGAGAAGATTAGCTAACGCTGCCATAGTTTACTTAAAATTAAAGCAGAAAATTGTTGAAGAAAGAAGGATTTTAAGGAAAATACTGAAAGAAGAACATCTCCAGGGCATATCACTAACTATTCTCGTATCGGAATATTGTGAAAAAGTTAATCAAAGGTTTATTGAAAGAAGCGTGTATTCGGGCGTGGAGGACGCTAGAATACCTAAGAGTATGATAAGGTTTGAAGAATACGTTAAGTCTAAAGTTGAAGGAGACATAATATATGATGAAGTTGAAGAGATAAAGGCAAAACGCTATAATGGGCCAGTTTACGACATTACCGTTTCAAATGAAAACCATAACTTCATAGCTGACTCTTTTGTCGTTTCAAATTGCGGTGTTAGGCTTCTAAGGACAAATCTTATGCTGGATGATTTAAAACCTAAAATGAGGGAGCTTCTTGACACTTTAGCTAGAAATGTACCTTCAGGTGTTGGTAGAGGAGGACTTATAAGAATATCTATTAGCGAGCTTAATAGGGTGCTTCTTGAAGGAGTAGACTGGGCTGTAGATAGAGGATACGCTTGGCCTGAAGATAGAGAACATATTGAAGAAAAAGGACACATGCCTGCAGCAGACCCTGATAAGGTGTCTTTAAGAGCTAAGCATAGAGGGGCACCGCAGCTAGGAAGTTTAGGTAGTGGGAATCACTTCTTAGAAATACAGATAGTTGAAGAAATATATGATAAGAAAGCTGCCAAGAAAATCGGTATTGAACGTGTAGGCCAAGTAGTGGTAATGGTACATACAGGTTCTAGAGGCTTAGGTCACCAGGTGGCTTCAGACTATTTACGCTTAATGGAGAGAGCTATGAGAAAGTACGGTATAAGGGTTCCAGATAGAGAACTTGTTTCAGTACCTTGGAATAGTAGAGAAGCACAAGACTACTTTGCAGCTATGAGTGCAGCAGTAAACTATGCTTTCACCAATAGAGCTTTAATAACATATTGGGTTAGAGAATCGTTTAAACGAGTATTTCATGAAGATTTCGATAAGCTAGGTCTTGAATTAATATACGATGTTGCCCATAACATTGCTAAAATAGAATACCATAAAGTGGATGGTAAAAGAAAGAAACTCATAGTCCATAGGAAAGGAAGTACTAGAGCTTTTCCTCCAGGTCATCCTGAAATACCTAAGGATCATAAAGACATAGGCCAAGTTGTTTTAATACCCGGCTCTATGGGTACAGCAAGCTACGTGCTTTTAGGTGTAGAAACCGGTGAAGAAGTATTTTACTCCACATGTCATGGTAGCGGACGACTGCTTTCAAGGGCAGCAGCGGTTAGAAAATATAGAGCAAGTGAGGTAATTAATGCGCTAAGAAAAATGGGTATAGAAGTCAGAGCAGCATCTAAGAGAGTTGTATCCGAAGAAGCGCCAGGAGCATATAAACCATCGGATGCCGTTGTAAAAGTGGTTCATGAAGCAGGCCTTTCGAGGGTCTTATTAAAGTTAAGGCCTTTAGGAGTTGTAAAAGGCTAAGACTTAAGATATTTTTCGACAAGTTCAACTAAACACTTTAATTCATCACAGCACAGGTATATTGTTGCATTTTTACCTAAACTTTGATTACAAGTCCAAGCAATGGATAAACCTACTCTCTTAAAAACCGGGACGTCAAATACGCTATCACCAACATATATTATTTCATTTAAATTGAAACCATTTTTCTTAGCCCATATAGATAAGACTTTATCTTTATCAAGCAATGGTACTTTAGGTTTGCCACCTGCTTTAAGATAGCCCTTTTCATCAAAAGTTAGACTATTAGCTAAAAAATAATCTACATTAAGGGTTCGAGCTACATGCTCAGCTAAAATATCGATCCCTGAAGTTATAATTGCAGTTTTTAACCCTAACTTCTTAAGTTCTGCAATAGCTTCTTTAGCATCACTGGTTAATGATGTTCTAAATAAGACCTTTGCTATTTCAGGCTTAGATATGGTTTCTTCTTTCTTTTTTAGCCAAAGCAAAGTATCTAGGAACATGAACTCTTTATAAGTTATTTTTCCTTCAAGATATGCTCTAAAGTTGTTCATAGCATTAACATGAAAATATGAGTGTAAAACCTGCCAGCTGCTATCTTCTTTGATTAGAACACCGTCCATGTCAAAGACTATAAGCCTATATGGCATTCATGTTTACCCTAAGAACTTTTCAGCAATAGACTTGATAAGTAGCATTTTAGCATTTCGCTCGACAATTAAAACTCTATGCAGTGCATCCTCTATGGTTTCACCTACACCCACAACCCCATGTCCTCTAAGGATAATTAGAGAATTAGGTCCTCTTAAGCTATTAGCTACTGCTTCAGCTAACTCTAAACTTCCCGGAGGCAGTCTAGGTATTACAGAGATACCATCAGGTATGTAGTATTTAGTTTCAGCTGTGGTTTCTAATAAAACTTCATCTACGTTAGCTATAATATCCGTTAGAGCTATGGTTAATGGGTTATGTGCATGAACAACAGCTTTAATATCATCAAGTTTTAAGTATATGAGTTTATGCATCTTGTATTCTACAGAAGGTTTAAATCCCTTAACACTGCTCCACCTATCGTTAAAGTACACTACAACTAAGTCGTCTGGTTTTAAGCTGCTTTTAGATACATGGCTCGGCGTAATAATGAAGTAGTTTTCCGCAAACCTGTAACTTACGTTTCCATCGTAGACTTCGATTAAACCTCTCTCAAAGAGAATACGTGAAGCCCAAACTATTTTCTCTTTAGCTGCACCTATAGTTTCCATAGTTTCAACCTAACACCTTAACATTAGTAGATCCACAATAGGGGCATTTGATTTTTTCCTCGTCCGTACTCTTTACTGAAAAATATCCTCCTCTCCCTTTCTTAGCGCAATCTTTACATTGGTATCTGGTTCTTGCCAACTATCTTAGCACCTCAACCTTATAATACCATTAGGTAGGGAGTTTATAAATACTACTTTAGAAGAAAAGGCTAATAGCTTAAAAGGTGTCAAGGATGTTTAAAGGTTTTAAAGCAGTAAAAGATGTTAAGGTAAAAATAGACCCTGCGATGAAAGTATATGATTTAATAGAGGTATATGAGAACATACATGGTTTTACACCTGCATATCTTATTGAAGCTTCTAAAATACTAGCTAAAATGGTTTCAGACAGTGAATCAATAAATTTTCTATCGTTTACCGGTAACATTGTAGCAACAGGTCTGAGAGGCCTAATTGCCCAGTTCTTAGAGGAAGGATATTTTAAAGTAATAATAACTACATGTGGTTCCATAGATCACGATATTGCAAGATCTTTTGGTGGAAAATATTACAAAGGCTTCTTTGAGGCTGACGATAAAGAGTTAGCTAAGTTAAAGATACATAGGCTCGGTAATGTCTTCATACCTTTAAGTAGTTATGGGCCGCTCATAGAGAAAGTAGTGTTTAATATATTAGATGAAATATCTAAAGTAAAGGATGAATGGAGTATCTATGAACTACTATGGGAAATAGGGAAACGTATTAAAGATGAAAATTCAATACTTAAAGCAGCTTATGAAAGAAAAATTCCAGTGTTTGTACCAGGCGTAATAGACGGAGCTTTCGGAACTAACTTGTTCATGTATTCGCAGATAAAGAAATTGAAGATAAACCTGTTCTTAGATCAGAAAAAACTAGCGGGAATTGTTTTTAAAGCTAAGAAGTCAGGAGCGTTAATAGTAGGGGGAGGTATAAGCAAACACTATACTATTTGGTGGAACCAGTTTAAAGGAGGCCTAGACTATGCTGTCTACGTAACTACAGCATTAGAGTATGATGGAAGTTTAAGTGGGGCTCGCCCTAGAGAAGCAATATCATGGGGTAAAATAAAGCCAACTGCAGAAAAAACTGTAGTATATGGTGATGCTACTTTAATTTTACCATTACTTTACATAGGTATGAAATACTATTTAAGCAAAGGACTGTAATAAAATCAGCTTACAGTGATCGTATTATGAGGTACTGTTGTTTATAAAGCAATCTATGAGCAAATATAAAATATTAGAAGCTATAATAGCTCTAAAAGCCAAATGGTGCTGTAGTTATGGGTAGAAATATAAGGGAAGCCTTTAGAAGCCTTAGTGCAGCAGAGTTCTTCTATAGAAATAGGGAAATTGCCGGCTTCTCTAATCCAAGTAGGGCACTTTACCAAACTGTTAGGGAGTTAGTGGAAAACGCCTTAGATGCGTGCGATTCTCACGAAATATTACCCTCACTATATATCGGAATTAAGCTTGTAGACCCTATAAAATCCTTCTATAAGGTTACAGTATCGGATAATGGAATAGGCGTTCCACCATACTATGTACCTTACGCTTTTGGCCAGGTGCTCTTTGGCTCCAAATATAAGCTAAGACAAACTAGAGGAATGTTTGGTTTAGGAGCGAAAATGGCCATATTGTATGGGCAGTTAACAACAGGTAAACCTGTTGAAGTAGAAACAACACCTTTAGGCAGCCGCTACAAATATTACTTTAAAATCATGGTTGATATTAAGAGAAATGAACCAATAATTATTGAGCAGAGGGTAAGAAAACTTAAAAAGAAAACTCATGGAACAACGGTTTCAGTAACTATAGAAGGTGATTGGTCTAGGGCTAAGAATAAGGTTTACGAATATATTAAGAGGACTGCCATAGCTACGCCTTACGCTAACATAACTTTCGTCCCTCCAGATAACAGTGAAGTTATAGTTTATAAACGTGTAATAGACAAAATTCCACCACCACCCAAAGAAGTAAAACCCCACCCTCATGGCGTAGATATTGAAATGCTGAAAATGCTTATATCTTCATCTGAAGCAAGTACGTTAAAAGAATTTTTAGCAGAATCCTTCCAAAGTATAGGGCTTATAACAGCTGAAAGATTCCTCAGAGATATAGGATTCGACCCTAACATGTCGCCTAAAAAACTTACAACGGAAGGAATTAAAGCGTTAGTTAGCGGCCTTAAAGAATATAAGGACTTTAAGCCTCCTAGAACCGATGCATTATCTCCGCTTGGAGAAGAACTTATAGTAGCAGGGCTTAGAAGTGTTCTTGAACCGGAGTTCGTGGCAGCAACTACTAGGAGGCCTTCGGCTTATTCAGGTCATCCATTCATAATAGAAGTAGGCATAGCCTACGGAGGAAAAATACCTTCAAAAGATGAACCTCAACTTTACCGTTTCGCAAACAAAATACCACTACTATATGATGAAAAAGCCGATGTTTCATGGAAAATAGTTTCAAATGTAATAGACTGGAAAGCTTATGGTGTAGAATTCCCAGCCCCATTAGTAGTTCTTGTTCATATGTGCAGCACCAAAGTACCGTATAAGGGGGTTGGTAAGGAAAGTATAGCTGAAGTACCCGAAATAGAAAAAGAAATAAAGAATGCAATTAGAGAAGTAGCAAGAAAACTGAGAACATACATATTAAAGAAGAGAAGGGAAGAAGAACTAAGAAAGAAAGCAATAACTTACATTAAATACATACCTGAAATAGCAAGCAGCTTAGCAACACTTAGTAAACCACCCACCGCTGAAATTAACGGCGGAGGATTAACAGCCAAAGAGATAGAAATAATGCTTCTACACTTAGTTAAGCATAAGCTCGAGAAAATAGGTATAATACTTGATATCGAAACTTTAAAAGGAAAGGTTAAAACTAGGTGAAACTATGAGCATGTTATCCTATGACATAGATTATAAGCAGAGGTTAGAAGCGGCAAAAATCCTTCATGAAGCATTTATAAAACTCGTAGAACAAATAAAGAAAAAAGAAAATCCAACATTAGTTTTCCCTAAAAGAACACTAAGCAATACTATATATGATGAAGAAAGAAAACTACTACTTCTTGGCCGTGAAACACAAAAAAGAAGATTCCTAGACGTAAATGAAGCAAGAAAATTTATGCAAACACTACTTATGGCTAAAATAATTTATGATTCTCTAATAAGCAACGAATACCCTACAATTAGAGACCTGTATTATAGAGGAAAACATAGCATAATATATTATGATCATAAAGGTAGGAGAAGAGAGGAAAACACATGGGATGAACAAAAAGAATCGGATGCAATAATTAGAGATATAGAAGTAATTACAGGCCTTCTAAGAGAAGACATGCTTATTCTTAGTAAAGAAAAAGGTAAGCTCGTTGGAAAAATAAAGCTGAAATCCGGAGGAGATGTAATTGATGCTTCAAAAATGGGTCATGGAGCTTACGCTTTAGAACCGACACCAGATTTAATAGAGATAATTGACGTAGATGCTGACTTCGTGCTTGTTGTTGAAAAAGACGCTGTTTTCCAACAATTACATAGATATAGATTTTGGGAAAAACATAAAGCCCTTCTAATAACAAGTGCAGGGCAACCTGATAGAGCAACGAGAAGATTTGTAAAAAGATTAAATGAAGAATGCGGGTTACCGGTATACATACTTACAGATGCTGATCCTTATGGATGGTACATATATTCTGTATTTAAAATAGGCTCAATAACGCTATCCTATGAAAGCGAAAAACTAGCAACACCTAAAGCAAGGTTTCTTGGAGTAAGTATGACGGACATTTTCGGCGAACGCGATAAAAAAGGCAGGCTTATAAAACAACCCTACTTAAGCAGTAAAGAACGCAAGAACTTTATAATCAAAGCAACGCCAAGAGATATAAAAAGAGCTAAAGAACTCCTGAACTACAAGTGGTTCCGGACAAAGCAGTGGAAGAAAGAAATACTCACATTCATCAATAAGAAAGTAAAACTAGAAATTGAAGCATTAGCAAGTAAAAGCACAAAGTTTCTTGCAGATAAATATATTCCCGAAAAAATAGAGAACGGATGGATTGACTAATATTTTAACTTTTTAATTTTCTCTATTTGATAAACAATGGCCCTTGCTACAGGGTAGTTAAAGAGTGCAACGTGAATAACGTTGTAAACGGCTGTTACAAGCAATATAAGGAGTAAACCTATAGTATAATTCGAACTTACCGATAATATGAGATCTCTAAATAATGTTATGAGAACAATAATGTTAACTACAGTCATTACTAACGCTCTAAATAAAGATGAAAACATCACACAGAATATCTCCTTTCTCTTCATTTTAAAAGCAACATGAAAACCAATAAGCATCGAAATTACTGCCGAAAACTTCATAAATGGACCTATAGGTATGAATTCTCCTCTAAATAATAAGAAAATAAAGTGAATTACAGCAACTAAAAAACTAACCCTAAAATTAAATGAAAAATACGCTATAAGAGAAGGTATTTCAGAAGGATCAAACACTAAATATGAGAAAGGGGGAGGCATTCTAAGTAATGTACTAGCACCAGACAGGGTTAATAATGAAGCTAAAGCAGCTAAAACAGCAGCACCAGCTATATCCTTGGACCTCATACTACCTTACCCGAGCTGGGAAGAGTATATGCAGTAATTAAATTTAAGAGTAGCTACTCAATTTTGAGTAAGTCTAATTTATAAATAACATTAAAAATATTTGAAAAATATGGTGATAAAAATTCTTCCGCTTAAATTACCTAGCAAGGAGCTTATAAAGAAATTGTCTGTAAAGGGCTTAGCAAAAATGATCGACCATACAATACTGAAACCTCATGTTGCATTGAACGATGTACTTAGAGTATGTGAAGAAACTTTAAACTACGGCTTCGCTGTAGCTATGATACCACCAGTATACGTTAAAGACGCATTAAAGAAGTATCCTGAATGTAAGATAGCTACAGTAATAGGTTTTCCCCTTGGTTACCAGAGTTTAAAGATAAAGTTGAAGGAAGCAGAGGAAGCACTAAGTAATGGTGTTTCTGAAATAGATATGGTAATGAATATTTCAATGTTTAAAACAGGTAATAAAGAATATGTTTTAAACGAAATAAGTGAAATTGTAAATCTAGCCAAGAGCGTAGGCAACATTATTGTTAAAGTCATTATAGAAACAGGCTATCTAAGCGATAATGAAATCATAGAAGCTTCAAAAATAGTTAAAGAATCAGGAGCAGACTATGTAAAATCATGTACAGGATTCGGCCCTAGAGGAGTAACGTTGCATGATGTTTATCTAATGTATAGTGCTGTTGAAGGCAAAATAGGTGTTAAAGCCGCTGGAGGTATAAGACATGCAGAAGATACTTTAGCTTTGATTTCTACTGGGGCTTCAAGAATAGGTACAAGCAGTGGAGTACGTATTATTGAAGAATATAAAAAACTTAGGTTAAAATATGGATTTCCAGATTAACTCAGTATCTTAGCTTAGGATGAGGCGGTAACGCTCTTTTATGTTCAGTAACTTTTATTCTATTTAAAATACTTTCAACATCTTCTATGTTTAAACCTACTTTTTCAGCTATTTCACTTATAGGCAGTTTCTTGTCAAAATACCCATAGAGTACCTGGTCTATTATTTCATAACTAAAACCTAGCTCTTCTATAGCCAAATGGCCTTTCCATAAACCTGGTGAAGAAGGTTTTTCACATATTCTCTTCGGCAAACCTAAATAGTATGCAAGTTTTCTTACCTGTGTTTTGTACAGATCAAGAATGGGGAAGAAGTCTGCTGCACCATCACCATGCTTCGTAAAATATCCTAGCAAGTATTCGCTTCTATCACTTGTACCAGCTACTAGTCTTTTAAAAGCATTAGCATGATGATATAAAATGATCATTCTTATTCTAGCAATAATATTACCTTTAACTACTTTGTCGGTATATCTTGTAAGCCATGGAGAACTATTAATTACTGCGTCAACACATTTATCAATATTTATCGTCTTATATTCTATGTTTAACATTTTAGCTACACTAATAGCATCCTCAACATCAACCCTGGATGTTCCACTATGAGGCATTATAAGGGCCAACACATTCTCTCTGCCAAGGCTTTTAACAAGTAAAGTAGCGGTTACTGATGAATCAACTCCACCACTTAGTCCTAAAACAACACCTTCAACACTAGAGGAGTATGCGTAATCTCTAATGAAATCTACTATTTTTCTTTCAACCTTACTGTAGCTTATAGTACTGGTTAGCTCATCTAGCAGGCTCAAATAATCACCAAGCTACTATTTGAGAGGGCATCTATTTAGAACTTCCCAGTGTTCCTAACTTCTTTATGAGGACTAGCGTATATAGGAAGCATATTAAGGTTAAAATATAGTATGCAATAATTCTCCACAATACAACACCTGCACCCGGCTTAACTATAGACATCCCTATTTCCATACCTAAAGCGCCAGCAGGTAACGGTATAATACCTAAAGATAGTGCATAAAGATATGCTACCAATGCTTCAAAAGGCTTAAGAGGAATACCTACAGCCAAATACGCTAAATATATGGAGAATGAAACAAGCAATATTCTAAACAATGTTAGTGCTACAGATGCTGCAAGTTTGAAATTATCAACCTTAAAATCCAGATCAGCTAACGATGGTTGCATATACTTAATAATACCAGTTCTTTTCAAGAAACCTTCTACTATAGAATGTACTTTTCTTCGTTTCAGGAAAACAGTGAGCCAAACTAGTATGTTAAACGAAGAAAAAATTATTGGAACAGTAGAGAACATACTTTCCCTAAAAACAATGAAGAATATGGCTGAAACTATAGCTAAAATGTTAGGTATAAAAACATCAAGCAATATTTCGAAGAGAACAATATTCGTTGATAATTTACTACTTCTAGTGATCATCGAAATAGCGGAGAACCTAATAATCTCGCCGCCACTATGTGTAGGAGAAATATTTGATAAAAACTGAGAAGAAAACCATATAGCTAAGCTGTTTTTAAATCCTAAGTTTTCTTTAAGAACAATTAATCTTAAAGATGCTATAATAAGGGAAGCTATCATAGCTAATAATGATAGCAACACAAGGTTAAGATTAGCTTTTAACAGTAGTTTAAGGTCCACATTAAGGATAAACACGTAGAAAATAAGAACAGCCGTAACGATGAGTAATGCTAAGATAGAATTTTTTAAACTGTAAAATTTCTGTAGTTCACGAATTATTTTTCACCTTTAAGTTTAGCTAAAACTCTAATATCAGTTATTGCTGTTTCCGGATATTGCCCTCTCTCATCTTTCTCATATTTTTTAACCATATCCCAAATGGTAAGTAATGCTGCCATGACTCCTGTAAGGGCTTCCATTTCAACGCCAGTTTTAGCTGTTGTCCGCACTTTTACAGTTACTTTAACATAGCTATCATATATGTTAAAATCTACGTCTACATGGGTTATCGGTATTGGATGACATAAAGGTATTATTTCTGAGGTCTTTTTTACAGCTAGTATAGCGGCTATGGTTGATGATGAAAAAACATCTCCCTTCTCTACTTTACCTTCTCTAATAAGCTCGATGGTCTTTTTTCTTAGAAATATTTTACCTGAAGCTATGGCTTCTCTAAAAACTTCAGGTTTTAAAGATACATCTATCATTTTAACTTTCATTGCTCTATCCTCTCTCCTGAGCTTTAAAACCTATTATGCTTACTTGCTTTTCGCTTTTATAGTATGGTTCACGCATATTGTTGGCTTTAACTATCATTTCCTTTATCTTTTCGACTTTACGTTCTTCAGAGTAACTATTATTTTTCAAAATACTTTCCAACCCTATACTAGGTTTAACAAATAAACATGTTTTAATAAACCCGTTAGCTGTTATTCTTAGCCTAGTACAGTGCATGCAAAAGTCAGGGTTACATACTGGTCTAACAAACTCGATAACTGCATTGTCTACATAATATTGCGGTCTATTATGCATAAGCTTCCTGTAAACAACTTTTACCGCTCTTTCTTTAACCTTCTTTTCAAAGGGTGAAAGGTCTGTATGAAGTTTTTCAAAGTTTCTATATCCAAGTCCTTCAGGCTGTAGTTCTATTACTTGAAGAATAACATTTAGTTTTCTAGCTAATTCTATGAATTCTTCAAACTCATCTTCATTAAATCCTTTTAGTAGAAGATAGTTTATCTTAATAATATCATAACCTGCATTTACTGCTTCCTCTAAACCATTTAAAGCCTGGTTTAAACCGTCGACACCTGTCATTTTCCTATAAGTTTCCCTCCTTAAACTTGGAATGCTTATATTAACTCTTCTTAAACCTACTTCTTTAAGTTCATAAGCATATTTTGACATGTAATATCCATTAGTTGTCATTGCTAAGTCTAAAGGCTTTAGCTTGTTAAGTAAGCTCACTATTTCAACTATATCTTTTCTTAGTAGGGGCTCTCCACCTGTAAGCTTAAACTTTCTAATACCTAAATCAGAAGCAGCTTTAGCTATAAGATATATTTCATAAGGGCTTAGTTCTCCAGAAGAATTCCTTATGAAAGAAAATTCTCCCTCCCTATGACAATATATGCAATTATAATTACACCTATTGGTAACAGAAATTCTTAGGTGAAGCAAAGGCCTTCCAAACCTATCTACTAACATCACTAAAAACCCGTCACACTACATTCTCATATAAGCCTAGAGCTAAATATCCTTAACTCCCAAAATATACTGGAGACAAACATACCGAAGCCTGTAAACAGGTGAAGACAAATGCCCGAAATAGTTAAAGTAACATCAATAAACCCTAAAGAACTAGCTAGGCTAGCTAAAGAATTCGAAGAAAAACTAAGAATCCTAGAAAAAGAACTAAACAACTACCTTTCAAAATACGGATTCGAAATAAGCTACCACTACGAACTAAACATAGTCAAAATCTCAAACAAAGACATAGAAAAAATCCAAAAACTTACTAAACACAAACCAATCCTAATATTCCCAGTCCTCAAAACAAAACCGAAAAAAGAAATATTCGACGCTTTCATCCTAGAAAATGGAAGCATATTACTAAGAAACACCATAATAGAGAAAAATAAATTAAAAGAACAATACTACATACTAACAAGGAAGGGTCTGCGAGAAATACAAGTTTTTAATTAAATGTTATTAAAATTAAAAAATAAATGTTTTATGTTGTGCTAAACCTTAACTACGTTACATGCCATCATCTTCTATAGGGTCTCCTCTCAGTATACCTATAAGCAGGGCGGCAACGAGTATGGAGATTTTTAATGCTAGCATTACCTTTGCTGGATCTTTATACAAGATTTCAATGACCTTAGACAGCTTCTTCATACTATCAACCATGTAGAATTTAGCAAATGTAGCAATAGAGCTTTTTATTTTAACAGGCTATCGTTTATTGAAAATTTTATATAAAGATAATGACAAAATCTATTTTAGAGTTAAGTAGTACATTTCAGTACTATAGGCATTTATTGCAATAGGTTTCACAAATTGAAAAAGATGTTAACTCCAAAAGAAGTAGCATTAAGTATTGGGGTTTCTTATTGGACAGTATTGAGAATGATTAAAAAGGGCGAAATAAAAGCACTAAGAACACCTGGAGGACACTATAGAATACCCATATATGCTCTAGGACATCAAACTATCAATGTTCAATATATTAAAGTTTATAAAGAGAAATCGGTTATTGAAAGAAACATTGAAGCATTTAAAAGGTATTTTACACCAGACTTAGCTAGGATATTGGAGGTTATTCAGACATATCAAGGACTACCAACAATATCAGACTTAGCTAGAATATTAGATTCACACGTGTCTTCTATTTGGTATAAAATTAAGAGACTTAGAGCTGGCGGTTTTGCTTTTGGAGCTGATATTGACCATTATAAACTAGGTCTTGTAAAGTTATTAGTATTTTTAGATAAGGTTATTAGCATAGATGATATTCCAGGTGCCTTCCTAAGATATTATGCACCAATAGTACCTAAAGGTTTATTTTTAATCTATTATTTACCATTAACCTACAACATTGAGGACATTTTAAAGCTTCTTCCCAAATCGTTTCTTGAACAATATTGGGTAATTGAAGAAACATACTACTCAAAGCCAAAATACATGCTGTACTATGACTTTAAGAGGAAAGATATTCTGTTTGACTGGTCAGTAATGGCAAGCAGATACTATGAAAAGCTAGGCAAAGTTGTTTTTGCAAAACCCGAAACACCGTCAAGAGTCGACTTAATAGACTTACTAATTGCTAAAGAGTTAGAGAAAAACCCATTTATTAGCTTAAGGGAAGTTCAATTAAAAATTAAAATGCATGGTATTAATCTTAAGTATGGTAGAATTCTTAGGCATTTTAAGAACCATTTACTAGGTAGAGGTGTAATTAGAGGTATACGACCTAGACTTGTACCCTTACCATCAGAATATAATACATTATTTATAGCAAGGATTAGAGGAGATAGTTTATCTCTTCATGCTTTGGTATCTATTCTTCTTGAGCACCCTGCATTTACTACTGCTCATATGTCATTTGGAAGAAACCAAGTCTTTGTAGCAGGTGTAATACCTTTCTCTAAGATTATTGCTTTATCCACTTTCATTGAGTCTCTGAAAGGTATAAAGGAAATTGAAGTAAAACTTCTAGATAGAGATAAAAGAATGGCTTTCACTATACCTTACACGCGTGAATTTCATCATGGGAAGTGGGTTTTGCGTTTTAAGTAAATTTTTCAGTGCAAATGTTGGCAAATATAAAATAACTTTCTAATATAACCTTAACCCTCTTTATCTCAGTGAAAGAATATGGAGGCTTTGTGCTACTTTAATGTGCAGAAGGGGTT